>OLFX01000428.1_pt1 | contig 66853 bp, 59 predicted proteins | sample 1605091 | NCBI WGS metagenome assembly OLFX01 (sample SAMEA3888906, study PRJEB22519) | human gut metagenome | biome: human gut; feature: human-associated habitat; material: faeces | place: Denmark | collected 2012 | reverse complement strand
AATGCCGGGGGCCTTCTTCTTCACAGTATCTGTTTGCGGTTAAAATCCGTCGCACAGCTTGCGCCGTTAAGGCTCGTTTGTAAAAATACACCCTGCTTACAGGTGATACGCTCGCTCTTAGAAATGGGAATCCACGTACTTATTGTACTTATTGAGATCCATTTCATCCTTGTAGGTATTGCGGAAGCGCTGGACGGTGAGGCTGTTGAACTGGATGATGTTTCGGTACTTCAGTACACCCGCCACCAGAGCGATACAGCCGCAGATATAGCCCATATCCACCCGTGTGCAGGTCCAGCCCAGACCGGCCAGCACCAGCAGGGAGATCAGGACGCCGGCCACCTGCTTTTTCGGGTGCAGGCGGCGCACCGTCTCCTCCTTCACCACGCCCTCGTCCACCATGACCTTGGCGAAGCGCTTCTGCACGGTGAAAAGACTGATGGCGTTGAGCAGCATGGGGGCCGCCACGAAGAACGCAAACAGGGCGATGATGGCATTATAGACGAATATCATAAAGTTATCATTGTTCAAAGGGGAGTTCCTCCTTAGATGAATTTTATCGCCAGCGGGCTTGGCCCGGAGGTCACGGACAGATCACCACGGGAACATCGTCCCGCTGGGTGGCATAGAGTACGTGGCTGTAGCACAGCCGGAAGGACAGGATGTCCCCCACCTGCACCGGCTGGGGGGCGTCGGTCACGTCCAGAATACAGTGATCCGAGGAGCCGCCGATGACGGTGACGCCGGGCATGGTGGGCCGGAGCGTCTCCATGTCGCCTACGTCGGCCCGGCCCAACGCCAGAATGGCACGGAGTCGGAGGCCACGATCCTCATAGACAGGCTTTCGGCCGAAGGCGTCGGCCCCCAGCTCCCCTTGGGGATAGGTGGGCTTCTCCTTCACCTCCACCACCTCTGCCTCCAGACGGAACACGTCGTCCCGGAGGTAGTCTGCATCGTGGATGCCCCAGGAATCGGCAATATCCTGCGCCGTCAGAATATTTTCTCCGATCCGTAGGTGGTTGATGCCGGCGGGCATGGTGCCGGTATGGATCATGGGATAGGAGCTGGTGGCGCCGCCGGAGACTATCTCCAGCGGGCGGCCGATGGCGTCCTCCACCCGGCGGGCGATGGCCAGCAGCATCTGCATCTTCTCCGGCGTGGCCCGCACAGAGCCGTAGCAGCTGAGGTTCACGCCTACGCCGGACAGGTGGACATGGGGCAGCCGGCGCTCCACATACAGGCAGGTCTGCACCATTTCCTCGTGGTCCCAGTAGCCCTCCCGCAGGTCGCCCAGATCCGCCATGATGATGACGGCGTGGGACTTCTCCTGCCGGGTACACTCCTGCTCCAGCAGGTCCAGAGTCTTGCGCTCGCTTTGCAGCGACATTTCACACAGCCGTACCAGCTCCGGCAGCTCCGTGGGGCCGGGGATGCGGATCAGCAGATAGGGGCCGGGGATGCCCGCCTGGCGGCAGCGCTCCACCTGCTCCAGACGACTGGTTCCCAACTGCGTGACGCCGCATTCCCGGAAGCGGCGGGCCACCTCCGGCAGGCCGTTGACGCCCTTGATGACGCCGCAGACCTGGATTCCGCAGGCGGCGCAGCGGGAGATAGTCTCCCGGGCGTTGCTGCGGAAGGACGAGTCACGCAATACCAGTCTGGGGTATTGACGGTTCATTTCCATTCCTCCTCACACCTGCGGCCCAAAGCCGTCAGGTTGACAGGAATAGTTTACCATATCCGGCGGCAAAATGCCACCCTCATTTTGTGCAAGCTATAAAAATTTTAATAGCGGGGCGGCACCAGCCGGGCCTTGGTCAGGGCCACCACCAGCGTGGGCAGCAGAGCCAGCTGGATGAGGGTGCCGGGCCACGAGATCAGAATGTTGGCGGAAACCCACGCCGCCATGGACCAGCTGCCGGCGGGGAAGGTCAATGCCTTCACCACGCCCGCCACGATGCGGCCGCAGGGGATGGCGCAGCACAGGGCGATATAGAGGTCGCCGTAGAGCCGCCCCGTATGCACCAGACGCATCACCAGCGCCGTTACCAGACCGTAGACCGCCAGCTCCGCCATCATGGAGGGCAGCACCGCCGTCGGAGGCATACTGGTCAGTACCGACGACAGCAGCGGGCCAAGCAGGCCGCAGACCACGCCGTAGGGCCACGTGCAGACCAGTCCGCACAGCAGCACGGGGACGTGCATGGGCAGGAACACGGTGCCGGAGCCCAGCGCATGAAAGGCCATGGGCAGCACCACGCACAATGCCACGCAGATGGCGCAGAATACCAGTTTTTTCGTTGCAGAGAGCTGCATGGGAAGCTTCCTCCTTGGGGATCGGTATGATTTATAACATATTATAAGTGGGTCTTGCCGGATTTGCAAGAGCGTCTCTTGACAAAACCGGCGGTGGGGATTACAATGCAGTCGTTCCAGAGGTCGCCTGCGGGCGGCTTGGTTTCTGAGATGCAGTTAGATAACATTAACCGAAAGGAGTGAGATCCATATGATCGAGACAACGGTGAAGGTAGACGGCATGATGTGCGGGATGTGCGAGGCCCATGTCAGCGATGCCATCCGGGGCGCTCTGCCGGTGAAAAAAGTCACCGCCTCCCACACCAAGGGGCAGGCGGTGATCCTCAGCGAGGCGCCGCTGGACGAGGAGGCCCTGCGGGCCGCCATCGGCAAGACCGGCTATGAGGTGCAGGGTGTCAGCGCCCGGCCCTATGAGAAAAAGGGATTGTTCGGCTTCCTGAAGAAGTGAGCTACATCCGCTTGATCTCCTCCAACAGCAGATCGATGTCCAGCTCGTCCGGCTTCTCCTCCTGAGAGACCGGGGCGGCGGGGGCCGGTGTTTCCCGGACGGGTGATGCCGGCTTTTCTGCTGCCGGAGGGGCGGGCTTTTTCTCCTCCGCAGGCGGGGGCGTGGGAGCCTTCTCCGGCTGCGGAGCAGACTTCGGGGCGGCGGGCTGCTGCGGGGCCGGACGGTGGGGCATGGGCGGCACGGCGGCCTCCTGCTCCTCACGGGCCATCTGGCGCATCACCACACGCTCCCCCTCCCGGAAGCCACGGCGATAGCCGCCACGGCGAGCCAACAGGCAGAAGATCAGCAGCACCAGCACCAGCACCAGCGCAACGGGGGCCAGCAGCGGCAGCTGCCACGGCAGATGGGGCACGGTGATGGGGGTCAGCAGCACCCGCCACAGGGCGGCAAGCGGCGAGCTTACACTGGTGCTTGCCGGGGCGGCGGCATCGACGGCCAGTGCCGTCTGCGGCAGCAGGAACAGTCCCATCAAGCCAAGGTATGTTTTTTTCATCCGTGCCACTCCCTTTCCATACAAATTCTCCGTACAGTATACCACGCACGCCGCCCGGCTGTCCACGCTCCGGCGGCGATTTTTTAAGGAAATATGAAATTTGTCGAAAGTGAGCATTTTCCGGTAGCTTTCCGCCGCCGCTTCCCGTATAATGGAGACAATGAATCCGGGAGGTACGTCCATGCAAGCTACCAAGGAAACTGTTCAGAAGCGTCCCCACACCGCCCTCTGGGTCATCCTGTGCGTCGTGCTGCTGTGTGCAGCCGGGGCGGCGCTGTATTTCTGCCGGTGGGCGGAAAAGCCCCTGACGCTGGCGGAGGGCTATGTGGCCGCCGAGGGGCTGACGGCGGACATCACCGACGGTGAGGGGGCCGTCCTGTCCCAGCCGGTGCGGGGGACGAAGGTCACCTATGTGGTGGAGGATGAGGACAAGGACCACCCCGGCCTAGTGCGGCTGGTGCTGGGGGAGGACAGCTTCGGCTATCTGTCCCGTGAGCAGTTGGTGACGGACCCCAAGGACGTGGTGGCTACGAAAACCATCTACGTCCGCACGGCGGTGAACCTGCTGGATGAAGCGGGGGCCGTGCCGGGGCGGCTGGTGCAGAAGGGAGAGGCCCTGACCGTCACCGGCTGGCAGGATATGGACGCCAGCGGCGCCGTGGGGCGCTGGCAGGTGGAGGGCGGCTACATTCGGGCGGAGTACGTCACCATGGACGACCCCAGCGCCAAGGCGCAGTACGATCAGGAGGTCTATCAGCTCCACGCCGAACGAGGGGACAGTTGGGGCGGCGGCGACGCCGCGGGGCTGGACTACTTCCCCCGTGAAAAGGCCAGCTTCGAGGGCCATCCCATGCCCGGCGAGGTGAAGGCCCTGTATCTCAACAACGAATCCATCGCCCAAGCGGCGGAATATGTGGAGGTGGCGGACTCCTGCGGCATCAACGCCTTTGTGGTGGACATTATGGACGGTGGAGCCATCGCCTATCCCTCGGAGGTGATGAAGCAGTACTCCCCCTCCGCCTACAAGAGTGCCTACAACACGCTGGAGGTATATCAGACGGGCATCAAGACCCTGAAGGATGCCGGGTACTACGTCATCGGACGCATCACGGCCTTCAACGACCCCCATCTGGCGGAGGATCACCCGGAGTGCGTCATCGCCGATCAGGCGGGCGAGCCTTTGCAGATCGGCGGGATGTACTGGCCCAGTGTGTACAGCCGGTTCGTGTGGCAGTACAAGGTGGAGCTGGGGCTGGAGGCGGCCCGACTCATGGGCTTTGACGAGATCCAGTTCGACTATATGCGCTTCCCCGACGGCACATGGGCCTTCGAGGAGGGAACCATTGACTACCGCAACGAAAACGGCGAGAGCAAGGCCCAGGCGGTGCAGCGATTCCTGATGTACGCCTGCGACCGGCTCCACGACGCCGGGGTGTATGTCTCCGCCGACGTATTCGGGGAGTGTGCCGAGGCCTACGTCACCGCCTACGGCCAGTACTGGCCCGCCATCAGCAATGTGGTGGACGCCATCAGCGCCATGCCCTATCCGGATCACTACGGGGCCTCCGGGGACTGGCTGCCGTGGGAGCATCCCTACGAGACCATGTATGCCTTCGGCCAGAAGGCTGCCCAGCGACAGCTGGAGACGGCGTCTCCGGCGGCGGTACGCACGTGGGTGCAGGCCTACAACGCCATCCGGGAGCCCTACAACACCTACGGCCCGGAGGAGGTAGGTGCTCAGATCAAGGCCCTGCGGGACACCGGCAACACCGGTGGATACCTCACATGGAACGGAGCCTCTCCGCTGGGGAAATACCGGGCGTTGGCTCCGGCATTTGATTGAGAAAGTGCAGAAAGAGAGCCGGCGGCAAAAGCCGCAGGCTCTCTGTGTGTCCAAAAAAGTCTTTCCTGCACGCCGGGGCATTTCTCAGGACTTCAAAAAGCTTCCAAAAAATGAGCACCAAAAAAGCCGCCCTGACGGCGGCTTCTTTGGCGGAACAAAAAGAAGGAAAACGTAAAGGTAGAAAGCAAATGAAAAGGGGAAAATGCGATTACTTGTGATCCACGGAGTACATATGCTCAATGAGGCACAGGATCTTATCGGAATAGCCGATCTCGTTATCATACCAGGAGACCACCTTCACAAAGGTGTCGGTCAGGGCGATACCGGCCTTGGCGTCGAAGATAGAGGTGTGGGTGTCACCCAGGAAGTCGGAGGAGACCACAGCCTCGTCGGTATAATCCAGAATACCCTTCAGCTCGCCCTCGGAGGCCTTCTTCATGGCGGCGCAGATCTCGTCGTAGGTGGCAGGCTTCTCCAGATTCACGGTCAGATCCACCACGGAGACATCCAGCGTGGGGACACGCATGGACATACCGGTGAGCTTGCCGTTCAGGCTGGGAATGACCTTGCCCACGGCCTTGGCAGCGCCGGTGGAGCTGGGGATGATATTGCCGGAGGCGGCACGGCCGCCACGCCAGTCCTTCACGGACACGCCGTCCACCGTTTTCTGGGTGGCGGTGGTGGAGTGAACGGTGGTCATCAGGCCGTCGGCAATGCCGAAGTTATCGTGCAGGACCTTGGCCACGGGAGCCAGACAGTTGGTGGTGCAGCTGGCGTTGGAGACGAAGGTCATGTCGGAGGTATAGGTGTCCTGATTGACGCCCATGACGAACATGGGGGTATCATCCTTGGAGGGGGCGGACATCACCACGTGCTTGGCGCCGGCGGCGATGTGGCCGGCGGCCTTCTCCTTGGTCAGGAACAGGCCCGTGGACTCGATGACGTACTCGGCGCCGATCTCCTTCCAGGGCAGGTTGGCGGGGTCACGCTCGGCGTACACGGGGATGCTGCGGCCATTGACAATAATGCCCTTGTCGCTGGAGGACACGTCGGCCTGGAACCGGCCGTGCATGGTGTCGTACTTCAGCATATATGCCAGATAGTCGGCAGGGCAAAGGTCGTTGATGCCCACGATCTCGATCTCCGGGTGCTGCAGGCTGCAGCGCAGGACCATACGGCCGATCCGGCCAAATCCATTGATACCAACTTTAATGCTCATCACGAAAACTTCCTCTCTGATGGAATATATCAAACATATGGTATGTTTAGTATTATATGCACCTGCCGCAAAAAAATCAAGCCTTTTTTCATAAAATTTTTTTCTTTTTTCAAATCCGGGGATATGCCTTGTTTTTCAACAGGAACCCTGCTATAATGTGTTGAATTTCACCACTGCCGTTGTGCTGGAGAAAGTTGGCGGGGATACTTCCCCCCGTTTCCCGGCATGGTAAAGAGGAAGGGGGCGATAGCCGTGGAGCATCAAGAGGACAGCCAGATTCTACTGGAGCAGATCATGCCGCAGATCGCAGCGCAGCTGCGGGGGGCCATGGGCAACATCCATACAGCGCTGACCCGGCTGGTGCCGGAGGAGATGCCGGAGGGCGAAGGCTCCACCGGGCAGAGCGCCGCCATCCTGTGCCAGAGCTACTACCGGCTGCTGCGGCTGGTGAACAATCTCTCCGCCGCCCCCCTGATCTCTCAAACAGAGCCGCTGGAGACGAAGAATGTGGAGCTGGTGGCGTGGCTGACGGAACTGATGCACTGCGCCCAGCCGCTGGTGGCCCATGCCGGGGTAAGGCTGACCCTGCGGTGCAGCCTGACGGCCCATGTGGCGGCCATCCACCCCAGCTATCTGGAGCGGCTGTTGTGGAATCTGCTGTCCAATGCGGTGAAGTACACGCCCTCCGGCGGCGAGGTCACGGTGACGCTGCGGGCCGCAGCGGGACAAGTGCTGCTGACGGTGGCAGATAGCGGCGTGGGCATCCCCCCGGAGCAGCAGGCGCACCTCTTCGACGGCTATCTGGAGAAGCTGCGGATGCCGCCTCCCCCACAGGGTCTGGGGCTGGGCCTGCCCCTGTGTCAGGCCATTGCCCGTGGTCACGGCGGGCGGCTGCTGTTGCAGTCCGGCCCGGAGGGTACCACCGTAACGGTGTCGCTGCCGGATCGGCGCTGCACCAAAACGGTGTTGCGGGAGCCGCCCTTCGCCTACGGCGGCGGCTTTCATCCGGTGCTGCTGGGGCTGGCGGATGCGCTGCCCTATACGGCCTTCACCCGGAAAAATCTGGACTGACGGCCCCACATATGATATTAGGATCCCCGCTTTGGCGGGAAAGGATACACGAGGAAACGGTGCATGGAGAAAAAACGAGTTCTGGTGGCCATGTCCGGCGGAGTGGACAGCTCGGCGGCGGCGCTTCTATTGCAGCAGCAGGGCTACGCCTGCGACGGGGCCATGCTGAAGCTGTACAGCGGCGAGGTGGAGGGTACCTGCTGCTCCGCCGACGATGCCGACGATGCCCGCAGCGTGGCCTATCGGTTGGGGATGAAGTTCTATGTATTCAATGAGACGGAACGGTTTGCACGGGACGTCATGGATCACTTCGTGGCGGAATACTGCGCCGGTCACACCCCCAATCCCTGCATCGACTGCAACCGGTGCCTGAAGTTCGGAGCGCTGCTGGAGCGGGCGCTGGTGCTGGGCTACGACTATCTGGCTACGGGCCACTATGCCCGTGTGGGCTACGATTCGGAGACGGGGCTGTACCGGCTGCTGCGGGGCCGGGACCGGCGGAAGGATCAGAGCTATGTGCTGTATCAGTTGACGCAGCACCAGCTGTCGCACCTGCTGCTGCCGGTGGGGGAGTTCGACAAGCCCGCCATCCGGGAGAGCGCCCGTGAGGCGGGGCTGCTGAACGCCGACAAGGCGGACAGTCAGGATATCTGTTTTGTGCCGGACGGGGACTACGGCCGCTTCCTGCGGGAGTATGGCCATGTGGAGATGACGCCCGGTGACTTTGTGGACCGGGAGGGCCGGGTACTGGGCCGCCACAAGGGTCTCCCCTGCTACACCACCGGCCAGCGGAAAGGGCTGGGCGTCAGCGCTGGGAGACACGTCTATGTGGTGCGGAAGAACGCTGCCGACAACACCATCCTGCTGGGGGACAACGAGGAGCTCTATGCACGGGAGCTGACGGCCTGCCGGGTGAACTGGATCTCCGGCACGGCGCCGACGGAGCCTGTCCCCGTCGCCGCCAAGACCCGGTACAGCCAGACGGAGGCGGAGGCGGAGGTCACACCCCTGCCGGAGGGGCGGATGCGGGTGGTCTTCCGCCAGCCCCAGCGGGCCATCACCTCCGGACAGGCCGTGGTGCTCTACGACGGGGATACGGTGCTGGGCGGCGGTGTCATCGAAGATCGGTGAAGATTTTCCCGGATTTCCGGGAAATATCTGTTGACAAACACCGGCGCATGTGTTATATTTATTCTTGCTTGTCGAGCTTATCGATATGGCGGCGTAGCTCAGTTGGCTAGAGCATGCGGTTCATACCCGCAGTGTCACCGGTTCAAATCCAGTCGCCGCTACCAAAGCCCGGAGAGATGTACCACGTCTCTCCGGGGCCCCTCAAGGGTATATCCGGCCCGTTGGTCAAGTGGTTAAGACACGGCCCTTTCACGGCTGTAACATGGGTTCGAGTCCCGTACGGGTCACCACATGGCAACTCGTAAGGGTTGCCGAATAGGGAGGCTTAGCTCAGCTGGTTAGAGCGCCTGCTTCACACGCAGGAGGTCACTGGTTCGAGTCCAGCAGTCTCCACCAAAAAGTTCCTGATTTCGCAAGAAATCAGGAACTTTTTCTGTTTATATCCTCAAATAGTGACGTGGCATTTTGGCGTCTTTCGCTTGACCCAAACCGTGACCCAAAAGCCGAGAGGGCAGGAAAGCCCCGGAGAGGGGCGGATGGCATCATCCGTCCCTCTCCGGCTGTTTTTTGTGGGCTACATGGTCTGGCTGATGACGCTGCCGATGGTGTCGGCGGCGTCACGCTTCATCTCCTCCGTGGCGTGGGTGTAGGTGCTGAGGACAAAGCCTGCATCGTAGTGTCCCAGCGCACCGGGCAGCGTCTTGACGTCCACACCGTACTTGAGGGACAGCGTGGCGAAGGTGTGTCGTAACCCATGGAAGGTAATGCGCCTGTCCGGTGCGGTGGGGTCACAGATGGCGTTGCGGTGATGGAGGATGAACTGCTGCATGCCGGCAATAGCCCGGTCGGTGGGTACGCCGTCCGGCACCAGCAGCTTGTGGCCGCGTTCCGTTTTCTCCAGCAGCCGTTGCAGCATCATCGTGATACGGTCATCCTCGATGGGGACGATACGCACCTTGCCGCCCTCGCCCCTTACGGTGAGGGTGTTTTCACGCAGCGCACGCTCCGTCGCGGCGGCGTTCATGCGGAAGCACTCGTGGATACGCAGCCCGGCGTAGCGAGCCAGATACAGGGCAAGGATGTAGTCCTGCCTCTCCTCCGCCATGGCGCGGCCGATCAGCTTGCCAAACTCCGAGTTCGTCCATATGCGATCCTGCTGCCCAAAGCGACGGGTGGTGTTCAGGGGCGCTCGCCCCCCTTTACCGCCGGGTGGCAGTCGCCGCATTCTTTGCGCTGCGTCCTCTATCGACGGGTTCTACAAACGCAGTCCCTTTATGTCCTTGATACGTGACAAAATCATATTACAGCTGCAGCTGACCACACCAGGCAAGGCATCAATGACCGTATGCAGAAAAACCTCCATTTCTTCAGCGGAGGCGGCTACGGCGTGGACGTGCAGCTTGTCTTTTCCTGTCACGCGGTAGATCTGCGTGACGGTATCGTTTTGATGTAAGATATCTGTGACCTCCGCCAGACAGCGCGGTGTTGTTTCGATTTCAAAATAGCAGGAAACCGCCCCGCTGATCTTCTGAGGATTGATAACAGTCGTGTATTCCTCGATAATGCCCCTTTGCTCCAAAGCCTGTATCCGGGTCTTTACCGCAACTCTTGAAATGCCGACTTTTTCACCAATATCCGAGTAGGAGATGCGTGCATTTTCTATCAGCAGCCTCACAATCTTTTGATCCAATCCGTCCAGCCCATCTAAGTACATACAGTTTCCTCCGCAAATCAGGTTTTTCCATGATCTTTAGCTCTGATGATACCACCGTTCCTTCAAAAAGTAAACGCCGCATTGACAGATTGAAGCAAAAGCACTACAATACTTGCGAAATGCAGCTTTTAACTTACGATTCGGAGGCGTGCCATGAACCGTGATTTAACACGAGGCCCCGTCACAAAGTCCATGCTGCTGTTTGCCATCCCCATGATTTTAGGGGATCTATTGCAGCAGTACTATAACATTGCCGACACGCTGATTGTCGGGCAATTTCTCGGGCGTGATGCGCTTGCGGCGGTGGGCTCGTCTTTTACGCTGATGACCTTTCTGACCTCCATCATCCTCGGCCTGTGCATGGGGAGCGGCGCACTGTTATCCATGCGCTTTGGGCAGCGGGATGAGAGGGCTCTTTGCGAGAACCTCTGTGCATCGTTTTTCTTTATCGCGCTCGTCACCGTGCTCTTAAACATCTTATCATTTGTCTGCCTGGACGGGCTTCGCACCTTCCTCCGGGTTCCCGCCGAGGTCTGGGGCGATATGCGTGAATACCTGTTTGTGATTTTCATGGGCATTCCCGCCGTTTTCCTGTATAACTACTTCGCCTCTTTTTTGCGGGCGATCGGCAATTCCGTTATCCCGCTGGGCTTTTTGGCTGTTTCCGCTGTACTGAATATCGCTCTCGATCTCTGGTTTGTCATCGGGCTAAATAGAGGCGTCGCCGGAACAGCGGAAGCGACGGTGATCGCCCAGTATGTTTCGGGGATCGGCATTGCCGCTTATGCGTTTATGCGCTTCCCGCAGGTGCGCTCGGTATGGAAGCTCTGCTGTCTGCGGTGCGGACGTATCCAGGAGATCGTCTCCTTCTCCACGCTGACCTGCGTGCAGCAATCGATCATGAACCTCGGTATCCTTATGGTGCAGGGACTGGTCAACAGCTTCGGCCCCGTTGTGATGGCGGCCTTCGCTGCCGCTGTGAAGATCGACGCCTTTGCCTATATGCCGGTGCAGGACTTCGGCAACGCCTTTTCCACTTTTATCGCCCAGAATTACGGCGCAAAAGAGAGTGCACGGATACGTGCGGGGCTGAAAAGTGCCGTGTGCATTTCCATGGCCTTCTGCGTGGTCATATCCGCACTCGTCTCCGTATTTGCAAGACCCCTTATGGCGATTTTTGTGGATGCCGGAGAAACCGAGGTCATCCTGGAGGGCGTGCGGTACCTTCGTATTGAGGGCGCGTTTTACTGCGGCATCGGCTGCCTGTTCCTGCTCTACGGCCTGTACCGTGCGTTGGGGCGGCCGGGCATGAGCGTTGTCCTGACGGTCATCTCATTAGGCACACGTGTCGCGCTGGCCTATCTGCTGTCCGCCATCCCCGCCATGGGCGTCACCGGTATCTGGTGGTCTGTCCCGATCGGCTGGGGGCTGGCGGATTTAGCCGGGCTGCTTTATTACAAGGCAAAAAAGCAGGCGCTGCTGTTTTGAACCTCGGTTGAGGTCGAACTGCTATATTTGATTTATAAAGGGCGGATGGTAGGCTGGTCGGGGCTCTTGCGCTGCTGCCGGCATTCTGCCGGGACTACGGACTGCGGGGCGTGTGGTTGGCAGTATTCCACTCCGTTTCCGCTTTTTGCAACGCGGGGTTCGATATTCTGGGGCGGGCGGATGCCCTCTACCCTTCCCTGACGGCGTACATGGCCGACCCGCTAATCAATATCGTCATCATGCTGCTGATCGTCGTGGGCGGTATCGGTCTTCTGACATGGGACGATGTCTGCACCCACCGGCTGCACCTGCGGCGGTACCGGATGCAGAGCAAGGTCATTCTGAGCGCAACCGTCATCCTGATCGCGCTTCCGGCATTGTTCTTCTTCCTGACAGACTTTGCAGAGCTTCCCGCGGGACAGCGCGTCCTGGCGTCGCTCTTTCAGGCGGTCACACCGCGAACGGCGGGCTACAACACCGCAGACCTGACGAAAATGAGCGATACCTCACAGGCGGTCACGATTTTGCTGATGCTGACCGGCGGCGCGCCCGGCTCCACGGCGGGCGGCATGAAGGTAACGACACTGGCTGTGCTGGTCTCCAATGCGGTCACCGCTTTCCGCAGGCGAGAGGATCCGCAGCTTTTCAAGCGTCGGCTGGAGCCCTCCGCTGTGCGGAACGCCGCCGCCATCCTGCTGCTGTATCTGGGGCTGACCTTCGCAGGTGCGGCGGTCATCAGTGCGGCGGAGGGACTGCCGCTCGGTGCCTGTCTCTATGAAACGGCATCCGCTGCCGGGACGGTAGGGCTGACACTGGGGCTGACGCCGCAGCTGGGTACGCTGTCGCAGGGCATTCTCATTCTGCTGATGTTCTTCGGGCGTGTCGGGGGACTTACCCTGATCTACGCCGCATTCTCCGGGCATGATCTGACCTATGCCCGGTATCCGAAGGAAATGATCACCGTAGGCTGAAAGAAGCGCACGATGAAGAACGTATTATTGATCGGACTTGGCCGCTTCGGGCGGCACCTTGCCATGCAGCTGAGCGAGCTGGGGCATCAGGTCATGGCGGTGGACCGGGACGAGGAGCGCATCAACGAGTGTATGCCCTTTGTCACCAACGCGCAGATCGGTGACAGTACCCGCATGGATTTTCTGCGCTCGCTGGGCGTTGGAAACTACGACGTCTGCTACGTTACCATCAGCGGAGACTTCCAGAACTCGCTGGAAACGACGTCCCTGCTCAAGGAGCTGGGGGCGAAATATGCGGTGTCCCGCACCGAACGGGATGTGCAGGCAAAATTTCTGCTGCGCAACGGCGCGGACGCGGTGACATACCCGGAAAAGCAGCTGGCGAAGTGGGCGGCTATCCGGTACACCGCCAACCACATCTTCAGCTACATAGAGCTGGGCGAAAAGCACGCCATTATCGAGATCGCCGTCCCGGGCAGCTGGCAGGGACACAGCATCAGTGAGCTGGACATCCGCCGAAAGTACGGCGTCAACATCCCCGGCGTGAAGCGGAACGACAAAACTGATGTGAATATCTCGCCGGAAACCGTGCTGGACAGCAGCCTGACGCTGCTGGTGCTGGGTGAGTATACGGCGCTGAAAAAGTGCTTCCGGCTGTAAGGCTGCATCTGTCATTATTTCGGTTCCCTCGAAAGGTGTTCATGGCGGCGACCATTATCTCCTTCGGCAAGCCGGTAGAAAAAGTCACACAAAAGCCCAAGAAGCCCTTTGAAGAGCGTGTACATATTCTTTGAGGGAGCTTTTCGTGACGCTATATAGCGCAGTCCCTCATGAGGAATGTTCTCATGAGGGACTGCGCTTATTGCAATAGGGTTCTGGACTCTATGCGCCGGCGGCATTCATCTGTTATCCCGTGGCTGCCGGTGCTTAGAACGGCGCACCGCTGCCGCAGCCAATAGCATTCCGGACGCTGCTGCCAGCATCGCGATACGGATGCGGGTATATCTTGATCTTATCCACCTCATCGGGTTGAGCTCTCTGAATGTCGGCACCGTATATGGCCAGTCGGTTTTGATCATTTGTGTCAAATTGTGTAAGTAACCTGTCAAATATTGCCGAGAAAAATAATGCCGCCCGAGATATAATAAAAAATAATATCATTGGGGAGGCGTGCAGAGATGGAAGTTCGAGTAAAAAATCTGACAAAACAATTTGGCAAGACCACCGCAGTCAACCACATCGATGTTGTATTCAAGGACGGGAAGCTGACGGGACTTCTTGGCCCGAGCGGATGCGGCAAGTCTACGACTCTCTACATGATTGCCGGTCTGGAGGGTGTTACGGACGGCGAAATCATGTTCGGCGACCGGGATGTGACCACCCTGATGCCGGAGAAGCGGAATATCGGTCTGGTATTCCAAAACTACGCACTGTATCCCCACATGACAGTCCGGGACAACATCACATTCCCTCTGTCGAACATAAAGGATCCGGAAACCGGGAGGCCGTATTCCCGTGCCAAGCGTAACGCCGCGACCGATGAGATTGCCAAGCTGGTCCAGATCGAGTCCTTGCTGGACCGCAAGCCCGGTCAACTTTCCGGCGGTCAGCAGCAGCGTGTCGCGATTGCCCGTGCGCTGGTAAAAAAGCCCGATGTTCTGCTGCTGGACGAGCCTCTCAGCAATCTGGATGCCCGCCTGCGCATGGAAATGCGGTCAGAAATTCGCCGTATCCAGCAGGAATCCAAGGTGACCACCATCTTTGTTACCCACGATCAGGAAGAGGCCATGAGCATCACGGATGAGATCGTGCTGATGCGTCAGGGTGTGGTGCAGCAGGTCGCCGGTGCCCATGAGATGTACATGGATCCCGCCAACAGCTTTGTGGCATCCTTCATGGGCAATCCGCCTATTTCCTATGTGGATGTGCAGGTCGGCGGCGGTTCGGCTGTTCTGGAAAATGGCCTGCGTCTGCCCTGCAGATCTGACTACGCCGGACATGCTAAAATGGGCATCCGTCCGGAGGCGTGGGCGCTGGGCGGTGATCTGTCTGTCACACTGACCGACGTGGAGATGCGGGGTCAGGATCAGGTGGTCTCCTTCACTCTGGCGGGCCAGCCGGTTCGTGCTATCCTCAACGCGGAGGAGTATGTACGCCCCGGTCAGGAGGTTCACCTGCGTCTGTCGGAAAAGCGCTGCTATCTGTTCAACCCCGAGACGGGCGTCCGCCTGTAAGGAGGCTCACTATGCTGAAAGATAAGGTGAGAAAAGATCCGGGGGCTGCCAAGAAGCGCAGATACCAGCTGGTGGAAATGTCCGACGGTACCCTCCGTGTGCGCAGCGGATGGGCCTATGCGTACATTCTTCCCGCTATGGCTTTGCTTCTGCTGTTCACCGTGTATCCGCTGGTCATGGTGCTTCGCACGGCTTTCTATCAGAAGTATATCTATATCACCAATACCGGCAAGGGCTTCGGACTGTCCTCCTTTGCATGGGTCCTGAAGGACTCCACCTTCTGGATGGCCTGCAAAAACACAGCGATCCTGCTGCTCATTGCCCTGCCGATTACGCTGATACTTGCTCTGGGCATCGCCCTGCTTATCAACTCCATCAAACGGCTTCAGGGCTTGTTCCAGACCATCTATTTCCTGCCCTACGTCACGTCCACCATCGCCATCGGCATGGCGTTCCTGTGGCTGTTCCATTCAGACTACGGCTACATCAACTATTTCCTACAGCTGTTTGGCATCAGTCCGCAAAAGTGGCTGACCGATCCCAACCTGATGATCGTGACCCTTTCCATCTTCTCGGTCTGGAATGGTCTGGCGTTTAAGATCCTTCTGTTTCTGGCGGGTCTGCAAAAGATTAACAAGCAGGTCTATCAGGCTGCAAGGATCGACGGCTCCTCCCCCACGAAGACACTGTTCCGCATTACGCTGCCCCTGCTGAGTCCCACCATCTGGATGGTGATTCTGGTGTCCGTGATTTACGTGGCCCGCACTTTCAACGAGGTCTATGCCATGTTCGTCTCCTATTCCGGCGGAGCCGCCGGCTCGGGAAACGCCGCTATCACCATCATGTACTACATTTATTGGATGTTCTACGATCAGGGAAAGGTCAACTACGCTGCGGCAGCCGCCATTCTGTTTCTGATCGCCGTCCTTCTCATCACGGTGGTACAGCGGGTGGTCTCCAAGAAATTTGTCCACTACGTGTAAGGGAGGGAACACGATGAAGAGAAAAAATACAGAGCTCCAGATCCGGGATACCCGCAAGACGGTTCTCACCGTCATCAAATACGTGGTGCTGATCATCGGCGCACTGGTGATGATGTTCCCCTTTATCTGGATGCTCCTCACCTCCCTGAAAACACTGCCGGAGGCCATCTCCATCCCGCCCCAGTGGATGCCCGAGACTCCCCAGTGGAAGAACTACGAATACTCCTGGAATCTGGTCCCCTTCGCTATGTTTTTCCGCAACACCATCTGGGTCGGCATTCTCAGCGTGGTGGTAACCTTGGCGTTCTCCATTCTGGGTGCCTACGCCTTCAGCATCTACTCCTTTCCCGGCCGTAACCTCTGCTTCTACCTGTTCATGCTGACCATGATGGTCCCCTCGGAGATCCTGATCATCCAAAACTACGTGACCTGCAGCCGCCTGGGGCTTCTGGACAGTTTCTCCGGTATTGTGCTGCCGACAGTTGCCAACGGCTTTTACATCTTTATGCTGCAGGAATATTTCATGCAGACGCCGCCCTCCCTGTTCAAGGCCGCAAAGGTGGACGGCTGCAGCAATCTGAAGTTCCTCATCAAGGTGGTCATTCCCATGAATGTCAACGCCATTGTCACTGTGGCGATCCTGACCTTCATCACCGCTTGGAACTCCTTTATGTGGCCCCTGATCGTCACGCTTTCCGATGAGCACACACTGCTTTCCGTGGGTTTGCTTCGCTTCCGGCAGGCATCCAGTTCCAACCTGCATAATCAAATGGCGGCTGCCTGCATTGTGCTGATCCCCATGGTCATCTTCTACATCATCTTCCATAAGAAGATCATGGAGGGTGTTGCTTCCGGCGGTACCAAGGGCTGACAGCCCAAATATATAAAATTTTTGGAGGTACATTATGAAAAAGTGGTTGAGTTTTCTTCTTGCGCTCTGCATGCTCCTGAGCCTGACCGCCTGCGGCAATGAGAGCGGCGGCCCGTCCGGCAACCCTTCCGAGCCCAAGTCTCCCACGGACGTGGAGGTGGAGCTAACCGAGCCCGTCACCATCACCTTCTGGCATGGCATCGTGCAGGAAAACATGCAGCAGACCCTGAACGAGATCGTGGATGATTTCAACAAGGGTATCGGCGCTGAGAAGGGCATCACCGTGGAGTGCTATGCCAAGGGTGAGATGCCCGATCTGGAAAACGCCGTCACCGCTGCTATCAAAGCTGGTAATATGCCCAACGTCACCCTGACCGAGGCTGCCTCTGTGGTGGACTGGCTGCAGACTGACTGCGTGGTGGACATGACCCCGTACATTGAAAATGCCAACTACGGTCTGGATCTGTCTGATTACTATGACATCTATATCGAAGACAGCTGCAACTACCCCGTCCCCGGCTATTACAGCCTGCCCCTCTATGTGGCCTGTGAGGTCATGTACTATAACGTGGACTTCTTCAAGGCAAATAACCTGAGCGTTCCCACCACCTGGGCTGAGTTTGAGGAGACCTGCACCAAGATCGCTGAGATCACCGGCAAGCCTGCCGCCGGCTGGGACGAGGGCGTGAAGTGCTTCTCCACTCTGGTGGAGCAGAAGGGCATCGGCTATACGGATCGCGAGGGCAATCTGCTCTTCGCTGACAATCTGGACGCCACCACCGAGGTCATCTCCTGGTATCAGAACATGGTCCAGCGGGGCATTATTCGCACCCCCGGCGAGGACTACTTCTTCTCCGGCCCCTTTGCCAACCAGCAGGTACAGATGTATCTCAGCTCCGGCAACGAGGGCGAGTTCATCAACATGAAGATTCCCGAGAGCGCCAAGTTCGAGTGGTCCTGCGCTCCCATTCCTCAGTTTGAGGATGGCACCAAGGCCGACTACGCTGAGGGCTTCCTCATCAGTATGCTGGACAACACCAACGATCTGGCCACCCGCTGGGCCTCCTGGATCTTTGTCCAGTATATGCAGTCCTATGAGGTCTGCCAGAAGATCAACTCCGGCGAATCCCGCCTGCCCTTCCTGAAGTCTGTGGCTGCCAGTGACGAGTTCCTGAACAGCGCCGCCCCCGCCCAGCTGGCCGGCGTTGAGCAGCAGGATTTTGCCTACACCTATCCCGGCTTTGAAACGGATACTTATACCTCCAGCGGTCTGCACGACTATGTGGTGATCGCTATGGACAACATCCTGAACAACGGAGCCGACGTGCGGGCGGAGCTCGAGAAACTGATCTCCACCCTTCAGTAAATCTATTTGATATAAAGAGGAGACGTCAACTATGGCGAAAGAAGCGTTTATGTCTTATGATCCCTGGTCCAACATCCAGTCCAGAAACGGGATCCCCGGTGACGAGCTGATCTCCATGCTGCAAAAGTCTATTCGACGCGGACTGGAGGAAAATGCTCTGGCTGCGGCCTACGAGATGTACATCACCAGCCCTCAGTTCCACGAAAAGATGTGGCGGCGGCTGCTGGCCATCTCCGTTGAGGATGTGGGATTCGGTGATACCCATGCCCCCCTGCAGGTCTACACCCTTTTCAAGATGGCACAGGAGTTCCCCTACTCCGACGGTGACCAGCCGATGTTCTTTATGCACGCGATCCGTTATCTCTGCCGCTGCAAAAAGGAACGTACCACGGATAACATCAAAAACCAGATCATCAAGGAATGGGAGCATGGCAAAAAGCCCGAGGTCCCGGATTATGCCTACGACCTCCACACCGCAAAGGGACGTGCCATGGGCCGTGACGAGATGCACTTCCTGACGGAGGCCAGCCGCGTCATCCCCCAGCTGGAGGGCGAAGACATCGTCCGCATCCACGAGCAGTACATTGAATTCTGCAAGCACGAGAAAGAGATGACCGGCAAGCCGGAGGTACAGCCTTTCCACTATAACTGCTGGCAGTATTAACAAAACAACCACCTCCCCCCTCTCAAAAAAGAGTACCGGCCCATCCAAGATGGGCCGGTACTCTTTTTTAGGTTGCAAACCCGCCGCTTTACAGGTAAAATAAACTATCACCCACAAGAAGGAGCGAGGCGATATGCTATTCCTGAGTGAAAAACTGAATGATCCCCGCATTCCCGGGAAAATCCTTTTCAACGAGGATGAAAACGCCCATCTGCCGCCTCACTGGCACTCCAATGTGGAGATCTGCTTTTTTCTCCAAGGTGGTTTTTGTGCCCGAATAGACGGACAGTGCTACACCGTGCAGAACCAGGATCTGATCCTGGTCAACAGCGGCCAGCTCCACCATGTGGGCGAAAACTCCGTTGGGGAACGCCGGGGCATCTCGCTGGTAGCGGACATGGATTTCTGGCATGACTTTTGCCCTGAACTGGATTCGCTGGAGTTCTCCCTTTCTATCTGCCCAGAGCGAGTCCCGGAACTGAAACAGCTGATGACCGCCCTGTATGATGCCAGCTGTACATATTACTGCGCCAAAGAGTCCCATAGGGACAGTGGGGCCGCCAGTCGCGAGCTGCTGCAAATCCATGGATTGATCTGTATGGTCTATTATACGCTTACCAAATATTTCAGCCGCCCCCAAAAGACTGCCTCCCATCGCCTCGCCGTACAAAAGTCAAGCTTACAGGATGTGATCCAGTATATCAACACCCACTATACGGAGCCCCTGATGCTGAAGGATATCGCAGATCAATACAACTTCTCCTGTGAACATCTGTCCCGCCTTTTCAGAAAAAAGCTGGGGTTAACCTTCAAGGAGTACCTGTACAGCATCCGCCTGACGCACGCATGCCGCCTTCTGACCCACACAGAGAAGAGTATTTTGGATATCTCGCTGGAAGCCGGCTTCCCCGATATGCGGGCATTCAGCCAGCAGTTTAACCGAGTCTACCACACGACCCCGAAAGAATACCGTCGGCGCTTCCGGCATACATGATGCCGCCCCGCCGACTCAAGAGCGCGCAAAAGCACCGGAGAGGGGCGGATGGCATCATCCGTCCCTCTCGGACTATTTTTGTGGGCTACATGGTCTGGCTGATGACGCTGCCGATGGTGTCGGCGGCGGAGCGCTTCATCCCCTCCGTGGCGTGGGTGTAGGTGCTGAGGGTAAAGCCCGCGTCGTAGTGTCCCAGCGCGCCAGACAGCGTCTTGACGTCCACACCGTACTTGAGGGACAGCGTGGCGAAGGTGTGTCTGAGGTCGTGAAACCTGATGTGCTCCGCACCGATGGCCCTCAGGATCTTCTCATGGGTGTGCCGGAAGGAGTCCGGGTCGAACATGGTGCCGGTCTTGGGCGACACGAACAGGTAGGGACTGTGGGGGTGCTTTGTGTGTTCCTCTACCAGCAGCTCCACTGCCCGCTGCGGGATGGCCAGTCTGCGGATGGAGTTAGGCGTCTTGGGCTGGCTGACCACCAGTTCGCCGTTGATGCGGTTCACCTGCTTGCTGACAGAGATGGTCATGTTCTCCACGTCCAAGTCCGTCCACAGCAGGGCGAGGAGCTCGCCCCGGCGCAGGCCGGTGGTCAGCTCCAAATAGAATGCCGCCAGCAGTCCGCGCCGTTCTGCTTCGGCCAGATACGGGCCGATCTTGTCCTCCGGTAGTATCTTCATCTCCCGCTTTTCCAGCTTTGGCAGGCGGCAGCCCTTAGCGGGGTTGGTGAGGAGCAGCCGCTCCGCCACCGCCTGCTCCAGGCAGTTGTTCAGCAGCGTGTGGATGCCCCGTACCACGCGGGTGCTGAGGCCCTTATCCTTCAGCTTGATGTGGGTATATCGCTGGATGCGGCCGGATTTTTGCAGGTCGTTGTAGAACTTCTGGATCTGGATGGTGGTCAGCTTTTCCAGCGGCGTGTTGCCCAACTCGGGAATGATGTGGTTGTCAATGTAGTTGAGGTAGTAGTCCTTGGTTTTCTCCCGAAGGCGCGGCTCGGCGTAGACCTCATACCACAGCTTGATCCACGCGCCCAATGTGTAGGACTTGGCTCGGCTCATGTCCAGCTTTTCAGCCTCCGCAATGGCCTGCTTGAGCTTTTCCTTGGCTTCGGATTGGGTTTTAGCGAGGACGCTTTTGTGGATGGGCTTGCCGGTGGTGGGATCGCAGCCTGCGGTGTAGCGGCCCTCCCAGCGGCCGTCCTTCCGCTTGCGCAGACTCCCTTCTCCATTTGCACGTTTCTTCGGCATGGTATCAACTCCTTTTCCTGGTAGCCAACATACATACCACAAGCCGACCTTAATAGCTACCGAAGGCGGGCAGAGTTAAGAGAAAGTTATCAATTGTACAGCGGGGGTATTCTTTGGTTACAGCGTGGTCATTTTTGCGCTGTGTTGGCGTCTATCCATTCCCGCAGCTTGTCCTTCGGCACCACGATGCGGCTGCCGATCTTCAGTGCAGGGAAGCCCTCGCTGTGAACTAACTCATACGCTCCGGCGCGGGAGATGCCCAGCACCGCCGCCACCTGCACGACGTTCAGCATCAGGGGCAGCTCATCGTAATTCTTATAGGTACATTCGTTCATTCGCTCCTCCTTACATCATGGTCATGTCGAAACCGTGATACTGCTCATATTCTTCCTCGTAATTTTCCTGTTCCTGCCGGCGGGACTGATACCACTCCACCAGCTCCTGCAGCAAGAGGCTGCTGTAATACAGCTCACGGGCAAGGTCGCTGACCTCGCTGTCCTCGTCCTCACACAGGGCGCAGATGGCGGCCACCGTACCTGCCATGCCGCAGATGGCATCCTCCAGCGTAGGTGTCGGCTCACGATGGTCATAGGCAATTTCCCGGCAGGCTTGCAGATAATCCGCGCCGCCCAGCCGGAAGTACAGCTCCATGTTCTCGCGCTTCAGCGTCTGGTCGAACAGCTTGCTGTCCCGGCAGCGGATGTTCTCCGGGGTGGTGTAGGTGATGTATTTCTGATGCGGCTCCCATTTCACATCGTAGCCATAGGCATTCATATACGCAATAAACTCCTGCTGCGTGCGGCTCTGCTCCATGGCCTCTTTGATATGATCCGTCAGCCGCCTCTTCCACGTCGGAATGCGGAACGGGTCAGCTTTGGACTCCGTGCCGGACAAACCGTACTCCCGACAGAGTTGGTTGCAGTAGTCCTTGACCTGCTGCATCTCCCGTGCGGACTGATGGAATTTCATGCCCGTCTCGAAATTGACGGAGTTCATGATGATGTGATTGTGGATGTGGGCGGTGTTCATGTGAGTGACCACGATGCACTGGTAGCCCTCGAAATGCTCCGCCAGCTTCACGCCCAGCTCGTGCGCCGTTGCGAAGTCCAGCGGATCATCCGGTGCAAACGCCTGCACGATGTGGTAGTAGCCGCAGCCCTCCGTTTTGCGGAACTGCTTTTTCACCGCCTCGAATTCCGGCACCGCCGTCCGCACAACGCAGTTGACGCCGCTGATAAGCTGCTCCACCGTCTTTTCCCGGTTGGTGACGTAGTCAACGATGCCTCTCAGCCCACGCGAGACAGCAATGAATTTAACGTTTGCCATGTGTTTTCATACACCTCCATGAACGGCTCCATGTTGACCAGCTCGACGTGACCCTGCTGCGCCATGACGACCAGCTGATTCAGGTTATTGCCCTGCCGCCGCAGCTCGCGGATGAGGTCATCCACGCCGTCGATGACTGTCACATCCTTGTCCATGGCCGCGTCCCGCACATACTGGCTGAGCGACTTATGCGCCTTCTCCGCCTGCAGCGAGATGTATTTCTTCTGCCACCCCGCCACGCGGATGCGGATAAATTCTTCTTTCTTCATACATTGCTCCTCCATGAAAAGGGGTGTGGGCTTAGCCCGCATGAGCATTTGGGGAGCGGTTTCGGCCAGGGGCCGAAAACCGTACCACAAATGCGAAACTTGCCATTGCGCCAAAGGCGCGATGCTCCGTCCCCCAACCTCCGGCGCCCCACGACACTCTCGCCTTCCTGCGAGGCCACACAGCGGCTCACCGGGGCGAATGCGGCGGTTCTGTGGCTTGCGCCGACAGTTTCCGCTGTACCCGATGTCGTTCGGCGGCGGCTTCGGCGAGGTACAGTTGCTGCTGGGTGTACCACCCCACCGCTTCGCGGATGGGGCGAATGTGATAACACAGGTTGCCGTTTTTCTTCAGCCCGTTCCGCATGATGACCGATGTCGGCTCTACGGTGATGAGACCCTTTTCTACCAGTCCGGCCACGTAGCGCTTGGCGGAACTCTTGCTTTTGCCAATGGATTTTCCAATCGTTTCGTAGCTGGGCCAGCACTCGTAGGTGCGCTGGTCTTCCAGCCGCATCAGTACAGCGTAGGTCGCCAGCTCGCCGGTGCTTAAGTGCAGAGAGAATATCTCGTTGGGCAGTGGTGTGAAGTTTTTCGTTTTGTTGTTTTGTAAGTTCAATAGACACCTCCGATTTTTGTTGACATGGCTGTGCGAATGGTGTAGACTAATTGCAATATCGATTAGACATTTAGCTTGAGTCTATCATAACAGAGACGGCATGATCTATCAACGCTGTCGAGTAATATTTACAATTAGTCCATAATCGGAGGGCGTTATGTGGTACTGTAAAATGTATTTCCCCGGAAGGCATGAGGTCATCGAGAGCGACGCTTTCGGCACGCAGGGAGCACCGTCGCAGCGAAAGGCATTTCCTTTTTTGGAGTCGCTGCTGTCCTTCACAGAACTGGACATCAGGAAGGTTGCCGTCGCGCTGCGGTGCATCTCCGATGACTTAGAGAGCCTCGACCGTGAGCGTGTGACCAACGCTATGGTCAAGCTGGGTGGGCTGGCGGACACGCACAGCTTCTTCCGCGTGCTGTATACCAAGTGGCTCTATCTTCGTTCCAAGGGTTTTAAGAACAACGGAGAGGAAGTAACCTGTGCGTTAGACGAGCTGCGGTCACTGCCGGAGGAGCTGCCGCTGTACCAAAAGCAGATCTTGCACTTCTTTGAGCTGATACTGGATATAGACAAGGCCGGGCGCGAGCCCAGCCGACAAGTCTTGCGGTATTATCATTTTGACAAACCTGACCAGTCCAGCGACCCGGAGTTGTTCCCGTTCCGTCTGCTGACCACGCGCTTTGAGCCGGCGGATGGCGATACTTGCGCGCCGGTGCTGTACGCGAACACCGTGGCGGATATGATCAGTTTTTCTTTGCAGACTTGCGTGGAGCGCAGCATCACCGTGCGTCGCTGCAAGAACTGCGGGCGGTACTTTGCCCAGACGGGCCGCATCAGCGCGGAGTACTGCGACCGCACGCCACTCGACGGTCAGTCCAGCTGCCGTGCGATGGGCGCATTCCAACAGTGGACGCTGAAGCAAGCGGACGATCCTGTGTTCAAGGTCTACCGCCGGGAGTACAAGCGCCGTTTCGCGTGGATCAAGGCCGGGCGCATCAGCGACAGCGAGTTTTATGCGTGGAGCGAGCAGGCCAGAGAGCAGAAAAAGAAATGCGACGAGGGTATCATCACCGCAGAGGATTTCCAGCGGTGGCTGAAGGAGTCGTAAATACAAGGAGGGTGCGGTTCAGCAGAACCGCACCCTCCCCATGTTTCGTCAGCAAAGAAATATTTAGTCATGCTGTGCGCTAATGCGCGACGGGCCCGCACTCTGCGGCGCAGAATGAAGCATCAGGAGCAGCGCCGTCGCTCCGCGTCCTCGAAGGGAGCACTGTCGTTACCGCCGCTGAGTTTCCCAGATCAGACTGTCGAGAAAGCGAACTGTGATATTCGGGTATTCGGGCTTTAGCATTTCGACCGTACGCACCATAATTGCCTGTGCATCATCGTCCGTCAGTTTCTGCAGGGTGCACGTCTCCTTGATGAAACGCACAATGTGTCTGTCCGGTTTGACTCGGTTTTCATCACCGGTCAGCATGTAGAGATACTTCAGCATGATGCCGCTGCGTTGGCCTCGCACCGACTTGATGTCCTTGTCAAGGGTGGTCTTATCCGTATAGTCATTGAAGTCGCGCAGCGTATTGATGCCGTGCTTCTGGCAGACCAGCGCAATCTCCCGGCACGCTTCCGCCTTCAAAATCCCGCTGCGGCTGGAAGTCCGCTGCATGTTGTGAAGCACATTCTTGGAAAAGTCCTCAATCGTATCATACTTCGCAACATTCGCAAGGAAATTGCGGATCGTATGCTCCGTCGCGTCCGCCTGCGTTCTGGATATGGTAAGGTCAAACGTCCCGATATAGCTGTTGACAACGTTCACGACCGAAGTGTACCGAACGCCGATGGAAAACACGGCATCCAAAATGCAGATGGGTAAGGATTTATAAAAATCCTTGAACGGATCGTCACGATCTTTCAGTGCATTACCGAAATCTTTCGCGCTGCGCGCTGCCAGCAGTTCTGCCGCCCTCTGGATATCCATTTTCATAACCTCTCTTTCTTTGAACTCTCAGCATTTCACCAATTGCGTCAGAGTTTCTCCCGACGCTTTTGTATATCATATCATACAACGGGTGGCGGGATGAATGAGAGGGCATCTCAAGCATCTCGCGGGACTGCATCATAGCATTCGGGTTTCTAAAATCGTTGCATATTGCTGTCCGAAATCTTGACTTGCGAAAATTTTTCTGTAAAATATTTTTGAGAGGAGGAGGTTTCATGGACATTCCGCGCCGAAAAAACCGCCAGCACCCGGATAAGCTGACGGCAGAGCTGCTGTTTTTCTGTTTTTGGCTGACCCGCTGCGGCGAGGTGGAGCTGGGCTGCTTTGAAAGATATGGGCTTGAAAACTACGGACAGCATTCACCCTCCAGCTACCGCCGCTATGCTAAGGAGTTGGAGAAGTGCGGAGCCATACTGCGAATGAAGCTGCGAGGAAACAACGCGGACGGGAATAACCGCCGCCGTTTTATTTCCGACCCGCCGGTGGAGGACTTCGCATCGGCGATTCGGTTTGATTCGGAGGATGACCATCTGCGGCGTCTGGCGCGTCTGGTGTGCATGGCGGCGTCGGTGCTTGCGCCCGATGGAAAACTGTCGGCATTTGACAACGCCATCGAGGACTATCGGTGCTACGCCCTGCACTACCCCGACTACCACGCGGCGTATGAGGGACTGGACCCCCGCACGCTCCGGCGTGATAAGCAGGCAGTGCGGCAGGTGCTGCTGCGCTGGAAAGACTACGACGCCCGGCGTATGCAGCGTGACGAGGATGTAGAGGAGGAGATCACGGCGGAGTTTCTGGTGCGGCTGAAGAAGCTGTGAGCGCACGGCTGCCGCACCTATTCTTTGGTTACAGCGTGGTCAAATTACGCATACCATGACCAGCGTAGTAGTTTTCGGTACTTGTCGCAAGATGCAAGCCAATAACCCAAGAAGCAACGCAAGAACATCTTATGTTATTTTTAACAACATAAGAAAAGTTCGAAAAAAGTCAAGGAATGTCTTGCGAATTTTCTTCACTTCTTGCGTTCTATATGTTAGAATGGGCGCAAGGGAGTGATTTGCATGGTAGAAAAGGAGCTTCGCGATCTGATTGAAAGCATTCGGATTCGTGGCTGTGAAGGACAAACCATAGAAGTAAAGGCGGCGCGGCAGGGCTGTCCTGAAAGGTTATATGATACGATCTCTGCGTTTTCCAATCAAAATAGCGGGGGAATCTTTGTGTTCGGCTTGGAGGAAAAGAACGGCTTCGCAAAGGTGGGCGTCTACGACGCACAGGACTTGGAGCGCAAGGTAATGGAATACTGCGATCAAATGACGCCGATCGTTCGACCGCAATTTACCGAGGTGGATGAAGATGGGCTTACATTTGTCTCTGCGGAGATCCCACCCGTTGATATTGCTGAACGCCCTTGCTTCAAAACAGCCAAGGGACGGCTACACGGGTCCTATATCCGCATAGGTGACGGAGACAAGCCCATGACGGAGTACGAAGTATACAGCTACGAGGCGTTCCGAAAGAAATATCAAGACGATATTCGTCCAGCGGAAAGGGTGTCCTTCCAATCGCTGGATATGTCTAAGGTAAAAACGTATTTGGAGAGAAAAACATGTGCGCGTCCGAATTTGGCGGGTATGTCGGAGGCACAGCAGTATGAACTGACCGGCATCACGCGGGATGGGAAAATCACCATGGCGGCATTGCTGCTGTTCGGACTCTACCCGCAGGCGTTTTATCCGCAACTGAGCATCATTGCCACCTGTGTACCCGCAGAGCAAATGGGCGTTCTTGACGCAGAGGGCAACCGATTCAGCGACACAAAGCGGATCGAAGGTACGCTTCCGGATATGCTGGAGGGTGCGTTGACCTTTGTTCGAGCCAATATGCGGACGGCCACAAGGATCGACAAAGAAACAGGCGAGAGAATTGATATTCCGCAGTACCCTATGGACGCTGCCCGCGAGGCGATACTCAATGCGTTGGTACACCGGGATTATAGTCTGCATACCGAGGGAATGCCGATCCAGTTGGTCATGTATTCCAATCGGATCGAGATCACAAATCCGGGTGGGCTTTATGGTAGATTGACTCTCGACCAGTTGGGCAATGCCCAGCCGGATACCCGAAACCCGGTTCTTGTTACCGTAATGGAGACCCTGGGGGAAACTGAGAATCGCTATTCCGGGATTCCTACGATTCGGTTTGCCATGAAAAACCGCAACCTGCCAGAGCCGGTATTCGCGGATCGGCGCAGCGAATTTGTCGTGACGCTGTACAATGGTGAGCATGGTGCAGCGGGAAGTGTCGGCGACGAGGATGTAAAACAAGCTAACGTGCAAGACGAAAAAGGTCTGCTGAAATTCTGCCGTACACCTCGAAGCCGCAGCGAGATCATTGCATATCTAAATATTGCGTCAGGGCAGTATGCCCTGCGGCGTTACCTTGATCCTCTCGTAGCGTGTGGAGCGATTCGGATGACGCTGCCTGATAAACCCCGCAGTTCCAAGCAGCGATATGTGGCAGTGGAGGAGTGACACAGTTTATTACGTCTTTTTCCGTGACCCAAAAGCCGAGAGGTCAGGAAAGCACCGGAGAGGGGCGGATGGCATCATCCGTCCCTCTCCGGCTGTTTTTTGCGGGCTACATGGTCTGACTGATGCCACTGCCGATGGTATCGGCGGCACCCGCGGCCTTACACAGGCAGCTCACCGGGTAAGGCTGTGGAAGGCTGCTTCTCCATCGCCCTGCCGTGCGCCTGCACATTTATCGAGCGAAACCGCGGACAATTCAAGCTGCTGCCGAACTGGTGGGCGAGTATATACTTTTATAACCATGAACACATACCGCTTGCTACAAAAATGGCCCCCTACGGAAGTTCGATTTGGCACCCCTCACAGATAGTGCCCTAAGTTTTGTCTACTCGGCAGGGGCCGGCACAGGGCACTGTCCAGTTTATGGGACACCTCTTTCTGTAGAATGGGTATTGTAAAGAACGATACAGATCGGAAAGGGAGGAAGCAACATGTTCAAAATCGGTTTTAATGGTTCCGCAGAAGAGCATCGCAAGGCACCTGGGGAGGCGCACTCCATTTGCCCCGCAGTTACGCCGAGAAAATCGGTCGTTCGCGTCCATTTTCCGGCGCGGAATATGAATCTGTCTTACTACAATGACGCCTTTGACCTGAAATGCGGAGATATCGTTTTTGTGGAGGGCAAGCTGGAGGGCCTGCGTGGCCGTGTGGTGGATGTCGCGTACAATTTCAAGATCAAGCTATATGACTACAAGCGGGTCATCAGCGTGTCCGACACAAATGTACAGGGCGAGTTCTTCTTCGCCGGGTCGCACTTCGTCACGTTCGACCGCAGCACTCTTCCTTACGAAAAGGTCATCGCCTGGTTTAAGTCACCCGCCACGGAGGATGAGATATTTGTTTCCGGCAATGATGATTGCGGCTTCCTGCTGCGTGATCTGAGCGCCATGAGCATCAGCAGGGCAACTGCCGATCGCGGCCACGATTACTACACGGACAATCGGATACGGTACATTTTTCTGGACAATACCCATGTGCGGGCCATTGTGGAGGGATCGCGGCCTTACGAGCTGGCGTGCGACTATGCTAACGGCGAGATCAGAAATCTGGTTTGCGACTGCTTCTGCAGCGAGCCGTGCAAACATAAATTCGCAGCCATGCTGCAGCTGAGGGAGACGCTGGAACTCATTGAGAAGAACTACCCTGCACAGCTTGAGGCGACGCAGTATTTCGCCGCCGTCTGCAAGGGGACGCTGCTGAACTTTGCGCTGGACGGCAAAGAAACCGGCAGCATCGTGCTTTGAGGGACGCGGGAGGCATCGTAAACGCAAGGCGGTATGTATGACACCATCCACACCCCCGACTATTTCTCAGATTTACAATATCTGACAAATGGAGCTGCGCAGGGCGCGGCAGGGGGATGTTCCCCTGTCAGGCCTTGCGCAGCTTCTCCTTTTTACTCTTTCAATCCACGGGAATACCCGACCCGCACAGTATGGCATAGCATACAAAAAAGTCAATGTTTTTTGTCATTTATCCTCGTTACTGAAGTCTTTACAAGCCTCTGCGAGTGTGGTATGGTTAAAGCATCAACATATGTGCGTTAAAAAATATATGACAGGATGTGATCGCCATGTATCCTGCCCATATCCGCGAAACCGGAGAGCGGCAAACCGTCCAGGAGCATTGCCGGAACACGGCGGCGCTGGCCGCAGCCGCACTGCGGCCGCTGGGTCTGGAGAAAAGCGCCTATTTGGCCGGTCTGCTCCACGATGCCGGAAAAAACAAACAGGAGTATGCGCAATACCTTTCGGAGGCTGTCAGCGGCGGGAACGCCGTCCGTGGCAGTGTCAACCATACCTTCGCCGGCGTGCGCCTTCTGCTGGATCGTTGGCACGGCGGCTGCGGTACGTTCTCCTATTCCGACGTGACCGCAGAGCTGCTGGCCTTTGCCGTTGGCTCACATCACGGCCTGTTTGACTGTATCGACCCCCAGCAGCACAGTGGCTTTTTTCATCGCCAGACCAAGGAGGGGATCTTTTACGATGAATCCAGACGGGGATTTTTGGCGCAGGTTGCCGACGAGGAGGAGCTGGAGCGCTTGTTCCACAATGCCGTCCGGGAGATGGCCCCGATGCTGGATCGGCTGGCGGCTCTGTCCACCCAAGCGGACGACAATGAGGCGGATCGGGAGACCGCATTTTATATCGGTCTGCTGGCTCGGATGCTCCTGTCCGCCGTGATCGAGGGGGATCGCACGGACACCGCCGCTTTTATGGATGGGATAGAACCGCCCGTGTTCCCAGAGGATATGCGGCCAATCTGGACAGAACGGCTGGCGTTTATGGAGAAGAAGCTGGCGGCATTCCCGCGAAAAACGCCCATTGATCTGGCGCGCCACACCATCTCCGACACCTGTGCCGCCGGTGCCGCCCGGCCCGGAGGTGTCTACCGCCTGAATGTTCCCACCGGCGGCGGAAAAACGCTGGCCAGTCTCCGCTTCGCATTGACCCATGCGGCAAAGTGGAACTGCTCTCGAATTATCTTCACCGCACCGCTGCTGTCGATCCTAGATCAAAATGCCCAGGTCATCCGCGATTACATAGGGGACGACGCTTTGATACTAGAGCATCACTCCAACCTTGCCGAGCCGAAGGAGACGCCGGAGCGCTTACAGGAGCTGGAGCTGCTCACCGCCTCTTGGTCGGCGCCGATCATTATCACCACGCTGGTGCAGCTGCTGAACACCTGCTTCAGCGGAAAGACCAGCGCCATCCGCAGATTTCACGCGCTGTGCGGCAGCGTCATCGTGATCGACGAGGTGCAGACCGTTCCCGGAAAAATGCTGACGCTGTTCAATTTGGCGGTCAACTTCCTGTCCGAGGTCTGCGGCGCCACCATTGTTCTGTGCTCCGCCACCCAGCCCTGTCTGGAGGCAGCCGACCATCCTCTGCACCGCCAGCCCGTCGATCTGGTTCCGCAGCAAAAGGCACTGTGGGACGTCTTTAAGCGCACCGACATCCAAAATGCCGGATGTGCCAAGCTGGAGGAGCTCTCGCAGATCGTCACGGAGGTACTGTCGTCGTGCGACAGTCTGCTGGTGGTGTGCAACACAAAAAAGGAGGCGGCGTTCCTGTTCGAGTCGCTGCAAGCCGAGAATTGCCGGTGCTTCCATCTGTCCGCCGCCATGTGTATGCAGCACCGCAGGGAGACTCTGCAGGCCTTACAGTCCGCGCTGGACAAGCCCTCCGCCGACAGGCAAAGGGTTGTCTGCGTCTCCACGCAGGTGATCGAGGCCGGTGTGGACATCTCCTTCCAGCGGGTGATCCGCTTCTCCGCCGGAATGGACAGTGTCGTGCAGGCGGCAGGGCGGTGCAACCGGCACGCCGAGCAAAAGAAGCCCGCCCCCGTCCGCCTCATCCGGTGTACCGACGAGCGGCTGCGTGGTCTGGACGACATCGTGCGCGGACAGAACGCCACCACCGCGCTGCTGACCGCCTTTTCCAAAACGCCGGAGGTTTTCCGGCACGATCTGTCCTCCGAGGAGTCCATCCGGTTCTACTATCGCCGGCTATACACAGAGATGGAGCCCGGCTTTCAGGACGACCAAACTCCGGCGCACGGTTCCCTCTATCATCTGCTGGCGGACAACCCCCGGTATGCAGACGCCAACTGCGCGCAGGCAGAGCGCTATCTTCTGCGGCAGGCGTTTCGTCTGGCAGGCAGTCTTTTTCAGGTATTCGACGAGGACACGAGCGCCCTGCTCGTACCCTACGGAAGAGGGCGCGAGCTGCAAAACACGCTGCGAAACGCCGCTCAGGTCTACGGGCAGAAGGATTGGGCGGTCATTCGCAGCTGCATTGACGAGGCAAAGGGCTACTGCGTCAGCGTCTACCGCTATCAGCTGGAGCGGCTTGAGAGCCTCGGCGCCGTGACCTCACTGTTCGACGGCGGCATACTGCTGTTGTCCGATGGCTTTTATAACGAACATACCGGTTTTTCCCTGGAGGCCGGTACCCGTGATTTTCAGGAGGTGTAGCGATTGAAAACAGAACATCCCAACATCGTAGAATTTGAGGTATACGGTGATTACGCCCTCTTCTCCGACCCTCTCATGCGTCTGGGCGGTGAAAAGTGCAGCTATCAGGTACCCACCTATGAGGCACTGAAGGGTATTTTATCCTCTGTATACTGGAAGCCCACCTTCATCTGGCGAATCCTGGACGTGCGGGTCATGAACCCGATCCAGACCGAGGTGAAAGGCATCCGCCCCATCAAATACAGCGGCGGCAACGATCTGGCGTATTACACCTATCTGAAAAGCTGCCGGTATCAGGTACGGGCCTGCTTCGACTGGAACGACAACCGCCCAGAGCTGTGCGGCGACCGAAATGAGAACAAACATCACTGCATTGCCCGCCGAATGATCGAAAAGGGCGGGCGGCGTGATATTTTTCTGGGTACCCGGGAATGTCAGGGCTATGTAGAGCCCTGCGTATTCGGAAACGGCGCAGGCGCCTACGACGATCTGCCGGAGCTGGGCTTCGGGCTGATGTACCACGGCATCACCTACCCGGACGAGGCCTACTCGGAGGAGACCCGCGGACGGATGACTGCCCGGTTTTGGTACCCGGTCATGAAAAACGGCGTCATTCACTTTCTCCCACCGGAGGATTGTCCGGGGCAGAAGCCTCTGCGGGAGATGCCTATGAAGAGCTTTTCCGCCGACGAGGGCAATTTTATCGGTCTGCGGGAATTTGGGGAGGTGGAGTAAATGGGACTGATGCAGCAAGCCTATGACACCTACTGTGCCATGGAGTCGCAATACGCCGGTATCTACGGCAAGGCGAAGGAGCCACTGGTTCCTGTTTCGCATCAAATCGTAAACGCAGAGCTGGAGCTCACTCTGGATGCGGACGGTCATCTGCTGGACGCCCGTTCCGTCGAGACGGAGCAGGCCGCCACCATCATCCCTGTGACGGAGAGTTCCTCGGGGCGAACCGGCAAAGCCCCCGGCGCACACCCTCTGTGCGACCAGATCCAGTTTCTCTCCCCGCTGTATCCTGCCAAATACGAAAGCTACCTGACACAGCTGCACCGCTGGGAGCTATCCCCCTACGGCCACCCCAAGCTCTCCGCCATCGCCCGCTATGTGGAAAAGGGAACAATCGCAGCGGATATGGCTCAGCGCGGCCTGATCGCACTGGATGAAAAAGGCTTTCCTGTCAAGGAAAAGCAGATCGTCCGCTGGCGTGTAGAGACAGGTGGGGAAAATGAGACGCCCGCCTGCTGGCAGGATCAGAGCCTCTTCCAAGCCTTCATCGACTACTATGCATCCACGAAATCTGAGAAGCCCGCATTTTGCATGGTTACCGGTAAAAACGCCCCGCCCGCCAGCCAGCACCCCAAGAAGATCATCAACCTGTGCGCCAACGCCAAGCTGATCTCCGCCAACGACACCAGTGGCTTTACCTATCGGGGCCGCTTCACAGACGATTCGCAAGCTGCAACTATGAGCTACGAGGCATCGCAGAAGATCCACAGCGCGCTGCACTGGTTGGCGGCGACCCAAGGTGTCTTCATCGGCGGGCGCACCTTCCTATGCTGGAATCCGCAGGGCATTGAGATCCCCAAACCGCAGGCCGCCTTCCTGCGGCGGGGCGCCGCCAAGCAGATAAAATACTCCGACTATCGAAAAGCGTTGTCGGAAACTCTCCGGGGCTGGCAGGAGACGATCCCGCGGGACGCCGGCGCCGTAGTGGCCGCCTTTGACGCCGCCACATCCGGACGACTTTCCCTCACCTATTACAGCGAGCTTCCGGTCTCTGATTTTCTGGAGCGCCTGCACGACTGGGATGCACTTTGCTGCTGGGAGCATTCCTCCTTCGGCATACAGTCACCCTCGCTTTCGCAGATCGCGGACTGCGCCTTCGGCACGGTGCGCATCTCCGACAAGCAGACAAAGCTGGAAACGGACGAGCGCGTCATGCGCCAGCAGGTACAGCGGCTGCTCTCCTGCCGGGTGGACCGGGGCAAAATGCCGGCGGATATCGCCCGTGCTGCAGCGGCCAAGGCGTCCAACCTGCAGATCATGGATACCGCCCTGCGGGAAACGGTATTGTTCACCGCCTGTGCGGTGCTTCGGAAATACAAATATGATTGGTACAAGGAGGAATGGAGCATGGCACTGGAACCGCAGAAGAAGGATGTCAGCTATCAGTACGGACGGCTTTTGGCCGTGTTTGAAAAACTTGAGCGAGACACCTATGACCCCAATGAACAGCGAGAGCCCAACGCGATCCGGATGCAGTCCGTGTTCGCAAAGCGTCCACTCTACGCCAGCCGGATCATCTGGGAGCAGTTGAAAAAGGCGTACTACCCCAAACTCAAGCCCGGCGCCAGAACAAAATACGACCGCATCATCGAGCAGATCATCCAAGAAATTTCCTCCTTCCCGCAGGCGGAACAGGAGGAGGCCCTGAAGGACACCTATCTCTTTGGGTACTATCTGCAGCGCAGTGCGCTGTACACATCCGGTAAGACCGAAAACAGTCAGGAGGAAGAATAAATGAGCAGCTTGCAAAACAAGATCGATTTTGTGGCACTGGTCTCCGTGACCCGCGCCAACAGCAACGGTGACCCTCTGAACGGCAATCGCCCCCGCACCGACCTGAACGGCTTTGGTGAGATCTCCGACGTGTGCATCAAGCGCAAGATCCGCAACCGGATGCAGGATCTGGGCAAGCCCATCTTCGTTCAGTCGGAGGATCGGTGCAGCGACGGCTGCGGCAGCCTCAGCGAGCGGGCCTCCGCCGCCATGAAGGGCATCAAGGATCGGGAGGAATATGCCCGGCGCGCCTGCGAGACATGGCTGGATGTGCGTGCCTTTGGGCAGGTGTTCGCCTTCAAGGATGCCAAGGGCTTCTCCTGCGGTGTGCGCGGGCCGGTCTCCGTGCATCAGGCGTCCAGCCTGTCCCCCGTGGAGATCGAGTCCCTCCAAATCACCAAGAGCGTGAATGGTGAGAAGAAGGAAAAGGGCGAGAACCGCGCCTCCGACACCATGGGTATGAAGCACTTTGTCCGCTTCGGCCTGTACGAGATCAAGGGCTCCATCAATGTCCAGTTGGCGGAAAAGACTGGCTTCTCCGAGGAGGACGCCGACACGGTCAAGGAATGTCTGCGCACCCTCTTTGTGAACGATGCCTCCTCCGCACGGCCCGACGGCTCCATGGAGGTGGTGAAGCTGTTCTGGTGGCGCCACAGCTGCAAGGACGGGCAGTACTCCTCCGCAAAGGTCCACCGCTCCGTCAAGGTCGCGCTGCGGGACGCGGGTACCATCCCCACCTCCGCAGACGACTATGTGATTTCGCTGGAGGCGCTGCCGGGTCTGGAGCCGGAGGTGATCGATGGCATATAATGAGGAGGACTTCCTACAGCTCTCCGGCTTACAGCATTTTCGGTTTTGCAGGCGGCAGTGGGCGCTGATCCACATCGAGCACCAGTGGGCGGAAAACTACCGCACCATTGACGGCGCGATCCTCCACGAAAACGCCCACGACACGGGCCTTCAGGAGCGGCGGGGCGACCGCTTTATTACGCGTGGCGTCAGCGTCTATTCCGCGGAGCTGGGTGTATCCGGACAGTGCGACGTACTGGAATATCACCGGGGCTCCGTCGGGATCCCCCTCTCCGGGAAAGAGGGACTGTGGCAGCCGTACCCGGTGGAGTACAAGCGGGGCCGCCCCCGCGAGGACACTGGCGACACCCTGCAGCTATGCGCGCAGGCCATGTGCCTGGAGTCCATGCTCTGCTGCGACATCCCTGAGGGCGCACTCTATTACGGGGAGATCCGCCGGCGAGAGAGGGTTTCCTTCACCCCGGAGCTGCGCACAGGGGTGCGGGAGCTGCTGGCGGAAATGCACGAGCTGTACCGTCGGGGCTATACCCCCAAGGTCAAGCCCACCAAATCCTGCAATGCCTGCTCCTTGAAGGAGCTGTGCCTGCCCAAGCTGATGAAAAGCAGAGCCGTCTCTGCGTATCTCCGGGCGGCCATGGAGGAATCACCATGAAGCAGCTTCTCAACACGCTATTTATCACCTCCGAGGACATTTACCTCTCGCTGGAGGGGGAAAATGTGCTGGCAAACCGAGACAAGACCGTCGTCGCCCGCTACCCGCTGCACACGCTGCAAGCCATCGTCAGCTTCTCCTACGCCGGTGCCTCCCCTGCGCTGATGGGCAAATGTGCAGAGGCCGGGATCGGTCTGGCCTTCTGCTCCCCGCACGGACGTTTCCTTGCCCGCACCTGCGGCGAGAGCAGCGGCAACGTACTGCTCCGCCGTGAGCAGTACCGTATCGCTGACGACCCCGCTCGCAGCTGTGAGATAGCCCGCACCATGATCTTCGGCAAGCTGAGCAACGGTGCCGCCAGCATCCAGCGTACCCTGCGGGATCATGCGCCCCGCGTGGCGGACTGCGGATTGGAAAAAGCCGCTGCCAACCTCCGGGCCATGCTGCCACAGGTGCTGGCTGCCGCTGACTTGGACTCCCTGCGGGGAATAGAGGGCGCTGCCGCCACCGCGTATTTCGACGTCCTCGATCATATGCTCCTGAGCCGGAAGGAGGCATTCTTCTTCCACGGACGAAGCCGTCGGCCGCCGCTGGATCGGGTAAACGCCATGCTGTCTTTCGCCTACAGTCTGCTGGCACACGACTGTGCCAGCGCCTTGGAAAGCGTCGGATTGGACAGCTATGTAGGCTTCCTCCACCGCGACCGGCCGGGACGGCAGTCGTTGGCGCTGGATCTGATGGAGGAGCTGCGGCCCTGCATGGCAGACCGCTTCGTGCTGACCCTCGTGAACAATCGAATGCTGCGCCCGGAGGACTTTCAGATGCAGGACAGTGGTGCGGTGCTGCTGTCCGATGACGGCCGCCGGAAATTCCTGAAGACCTGGCAGGAGCGGAAGCAGGACACGCTGACCCACCCCTATCTGGGGGAAAAGCTGAGTTGGGGTATGATCCCCTATGCGCAGGCGCTACTGTTGGCTCGCTGCCTCCGCGGCGACTTGGACGGCTATCCGCCGTTTTTATGGAAGTGATGCTATGCTGGTGCTGATCACATACGATGTAAACACCGAGGACGCCGCCGGGCGCAAGCGCCTGCGGCAGATCGCTAAAAAGTGCGTGGACTACGGACAGCGGGTGCAAAATTCCGTGTTTGAGTGCCTGCTGGACGCAGGGCAGTGCCGCCGCCTGCAGGCGCAGCTCCTGTCCATCATGGATTCTGAGAAAGACAGTCTGCGCTTTTACTATCTAGGGAAGCAATATGAGAAAAAAGTGGAGCATTTCGGTACGAAGAGCACCTATCTGCCGGAGGATCCCCTGATCCTCTGACACACGCCGCCCGGCGCGGCAGTGGTACGGCGCACGGGTATCCGGGACGCGCCTTCCCGCCCCCTGCGAAGTCCAAGTGACCAGATATTTCCGGGAGGTTCGCAAGGCTTTTCCCGAGAAAACGCCGGTCTTTCTCCGGGTTTCTCAGGCAACCACCCCGTATTTTTCCCAAAAAACGCAAAAGTTCTACTTGTTTGTCAAAGATCCGCAGGTAAAACTGTGCATCTTTGCTGTCGCCCCCCTCGCGGGGGGCGTGGATTGAAATGCCATCCAGTCAACGCCATCTGCAACACTCTTATGTCGCCCCCCTCGCGGGGGGCGTGGATTGAAATGATGAGTTTATCCCGGAAGCCCATGAACGGCCCAGTCGCCCCCCTCGCGGGGGGCGTGGATTGAAATAAAAATTCCGTTGGATCGTGTGAAAAGTAACTTTGGTCGCCCCCCTCGCGGGGGGCGTGGATTGAAATGGGATGTAGCCGCACTGGTTGTATGTTCTGTATGTGTCGCCCCCCTCGCGGGGGGCGTGGATTGAAATACAGCAATATGTCGCTAAAGCAGTATACCAAAAAGAGTCGCCCCCCTCGCGGGGGGCGTGGATTGAAATGACCTGACCATCGACGACTTTACCATCTACGGCGTCGCCCCCCTCGCGGGGGGCGTGGATTGAAATCCCCATAAGCTGTACTAATGGCTTAAATATCATGTCGCCCCCCTCGCGGGGGGCGTGGATTGAAATTCCAAACGTTCCGGCTGGCGTGGGAGTCCCCGGCGGTCGCCCCCCTCGCGGGGGGCGTGGATTGAAATTGATAATGCTGCAGCCGTACCTCAAAGCCGCAGCGTCGCCCCCCTCGCGGGGGGCGTGGATTGAAATTGCTCCAGCAAAATGATCCGCGATCTGCAGCCGGAGTCGCCCCCCTCGCGGGGGGCGTGGATTGAAATCCATCCACACCAACGCATGCAACGGCAATGTGTCGTCGCCCCCCTCGCGGGGGGCGTGGATTGAAATCAAATCCGTGCGAGGAAAGATGCGATGAAAACAGTCGCCCCCCTCGCGGGGGGCGTGGATTGAAATATGAAGGTGGTGATATCAATGTTTACTGCAAAGCGTCGCCCCCCTCGCGGGGGGCGTGGATTGAAATCAATAGCAGGCTGGGAGGTGGATAAGGAAGTCCATGTCGCCCCCCTCGCGGGGGGCGTGGATTGAAATATATTGTAACGCGGGGATTCCTCGCAGCTGATCCGGTCGCCCCCCTCGCGGGGGGCGTGGATTGAAATGCTTCTATTGCTATCACCATTTCCATTGTATTCTTGGTCGCCCCCCTCGCGGGGGGCGTGGATTGAAATTGTACTTTCTTTTGCTTACAATAAGTTTGGCAAGGTCGCCCCCCTCGCGGGGGGCGTGGATTGAAATACACCGCTATAGGTATTATAGTCAGATGGGGGAGTGTCGCCCCCCTCGCGGGGGGCGTGGATTGAAATTACTTGGGGTGATTCTTGGCTTGCTGCTCAAACGTCGCCCCCCTCGCGGGGGGCGTGGATTGAAATGTTGTGTTGTATGTTTGCAAGGTATCCCTATGTCGTCGCCCCCCTCGCGGGGGGCGTGGATTGAAATTAACAATATGCTTAGCAATAGTAAAAACACGAAAGTCGCCCCCCTCGCGGGGGGCGTGGATTGAAATCCTCTGATGCTTGGTATTGCTCTCGTTTTGGTTGGGTCGCCCCCCTCGCGGGGGGCGTGGATTGAAATATATAGCAACTACAAATCGGCATTGATGTCTGCGGTCGCCCCCCTCGCGGGGGGCGTGGATTGAAATTATTGCTAAGAATATCAAAATAGATACTGCCGATAGTCGCCCCCCTCGCGGGGGGCGTGGATTGAAATGAAGCTGGAGGAAGGAAGAATGCACAAACACTGTCGCCCCCCTCGCGGGGGGCGTGGATTGAAATCCGAAGGTGTGGACAAGGAAACAGTGGTCAACAGGTCGCCCCCCTCGCGGGGGGCGTGGATTGAAATAGGAGTATGACCGGCAGCGCATGGCTGGCTATGTGTCGCCCCCCTCGCGGGGGGCGTGGATTGAAATGAGGAAGTCGTGGCTCTATACCGAAGCGCCAAAGTCGCCCCCCTCGCGGGGGGCGTGGATTGAAATCCGTATATCAGCTATGCTAAATGCCGGAATACGAGTCGCCCCCCTCGCGGGGGGCGTGGATTGAAATCGCATTTGCGCCCGTTTACTACTGCATAGGAAACAGTCGCCCCCCTCGCGGGGGGCGTGGATTGAAATTATCCTCTAAAAATATGTGCTGGTGTACGCCGCAGTCGCCCCCCTCGCGGGGGGCGTGGATTGAAATGATCTTGCGATCGTTGATCCGCCTTACGGTATCGTCGCCCCCCTCGCGGGGGGCGTGGATTGAAATAATATTGAAATTATAGCATTTTACGGCGCTTTTGTCGTCGCCCCCCTCGCGGGGGGCGTGGATTGAAATAAGAAGGGCTTTTCACCTTCAACGCGAAGAAGGGTCGCCCCCCTCGCGGGGGGCGTGGATTGAAATTTGCTGTTGTCCTGCAACGGCATAAAGTCGGTGAAGTCGCCCCCCTCGCGGGGGGCGTGGATTGAAATCAGTCCGGAAGAAAACAGACTTCGGCGCACTCTGGTCGCCCCCCTCGCGGGGGGCGTGGATTGAAATCTGTCGGTTATTCATTCTTCACCCGCTTTCCGCAGTCGCCCCCCTCGCGGGGGGCGTGGATTGAAATCTCGACAACCTCGCCCGTATCCGGATCAACGTTCAAGGTCGCCCCCCTCGCGGGGGGCGTGGATTGAAATATTGTCCGTACCTCCTATATTGTTGTCAAGTGGCGGCGTCGCCCCCCTCGCGGGGGGCGTGGATTGAAATACCGACAACATGGGCGGCGTTGAAGGCGATATGACCGCGTCGCCCCCCTCGCGGGGGGCGTGGATTGAAATCCCGCCATGCGCGGCTTGCGGCGCGGAGGTATTGTCGCCCCCCTCGCGGGGGGCGTGGATTGAAATCGTTGAAGTCGTGCAAAACATCTATGCGAACGAAAGTCGCCCCCCTCGCGGGGGGCGTGGATTGAAATATCAATGCAACGGACATCGTGCAGGAATACGAAGTCGCCCCCCTCGCGGGGGGCGTGGATTGAAATGCGTCGCTGGGCAGCGAAATGATAAACGCGGGCGGTCGCCCCCCTCGCGGGGGGCGTGGATTGAAATGCCTTGAATGTTTCGTAACTGCCGCCGTCGGTCGGTCGCCCCCCTCGCGGGGGGCGTGGATTGAAATGATCTCAAAGCCGACGAAATCAAGCCCGCCTTGTCGCCCCCCTCGCGGGGGGCGTGGATTGAAATATACATACTTGACCGAAAGCGGCGCGGTGATCCGCGTCGCCCCCCTCGCGGGGGGCGTGGATTGAAATTAAAAGCTCGATAAGGTCTTTTGTTTTCATCTGCGTCGCCCCCCTCGCGGGGGGCGTGGATTGAAATATGAAATGGCCGGACGACCGAAGCCGCCCGGCCTTGTCGCCCCCCTCGCGGGGGGCGTGGATTGAAATCAGAGACCGCAGGCAGCCAGCCGCCGAATGATAGTCGCCCCCCTCGCGGGGGGCGTGGATTGAAATTCCTGTATCTATACCACACATGGCGCAGGCAGCGCCGTCGCCCCCCTCGCGGGGGGCGTGGATTGAAATAGGGCTGGCTGAGTGATCAGCTGGGCAGTCTGCAGTCGCCCCCCTCGCGGGGGGCGTGGATTGAAATCTTTGCTGCTGGTGGGCAGGATGACCTGATTGCCGTCGCCCCCCTCGCGGGGGGCGTGGATTGAAATTTTGCGCATATGGCGTTAGAAGCGAACGTGTATCGTCGCCCCCCTCGCGGGGGGCGTGGATTGAAATTCTGAGTTATCACCCAGCATAGTGAGTACGCAGCAATTAGTCGCCCCCCTCGCGGGGGGCGTGGATTGAAATGGTGTCGTGGGGCTTGGCCTTGAACTCCGGCTCGGTCGCCCCCCTCGCGGGGGGCGTGGATTGAAATACGCAAAGATCGTAACTGGCCCGGCGGAGATCATCGTCGCCCCCCTCGCGGGGGGCGTGGATTGAAATATCATTCGGTTTTCTCCTCATCAACAACTTGTAGCGGTCGCCCCCCTCGCGGGGGGCGTGGATTGAAATCAAGGCACAAAATATGAGGAAAGCTATGCGTACCGTCGCCCCCCTCGCGGGGGGCGTGGATTGAAATATGTGCCTCGGGAATAAACTCGTCAAAGATAATCGTCGCCCCCCTCGCGGGGGGCGTGGATTGAAATTTTTCCGATTAGCGACTACCAGCTGCCCAGTGCGTCGCCCCCCTCGCGGGGGGCGTGGATTGAAATGAAGAAGGCAGCGACTGGCTGTTCCGGCAGAAGGAGTCGCCCCCCTCGCGGGGGGCGTGGATTGAAATCACAGGAATCCCGCTGTTAAGGATCGCCGTGACGTCGCCCCCCTCGCGGGGGGCGTGGATTGAAATTCCAAACGTCCCTATTGGCGTGGGCGCCCCCGGCGCCGTCGCCCCCCTCGCGGGGGGCGTGGATTGAAATCACAGGAATCCCGCTGTTAAGGATCGCCGTGACGGTCGCCCCCCTCGCGGGGGGCGTGGATTGAAATAGCGTCAGAAGCTCCCGGATGGCGTAAATGCAAAGTCGCCCCCCTCGCGGGGGGCGTGGATTGAAATTGCCAAAAACACCGCAGCATATGCGGTACAGTATAGTCGCCCCCCTCGCGGGGGGCGTGGATTGAAATGCCTGCAGTTGCTCCCCGCCGTGCTCGTTACGGAGTCGCCCCCCTCGCGGGGGGCGTGGATTGAAATCGCCTCACATCTCCATCTGCCCGTCCACCTGCAGTCGCCCCCCTCGCGGGGGGCGTGGATTGAAATAATACCTCACTCCGATGTAGTCCAATACCCTGACGTCGCCCCCCTCGCGGGGGGCGTGGATTGAAATACACTAATGCCTTTAATGGCAGTGTCACAGGAAGTCGCCCCCCTCGCGGGGGGCGTGGATTGAAATATAATAGCTAAGACTGTCATCATAGACAAGAGGAGTCGCCCCCCTCGCGGGGGGCGTGGATTGAAATTGACTGGTCGTAATAATTCTGATTTGGTGCAATGCAGTCGCCCCCCTCGCGGGGGGCGTGGATTGAAATGTCAAGTTCCTTTTGGTATCCGTTTACTGCATAAGGTCGCCCCCCTCGCGGGGGGCGTGGATTGAAATCGGTAGTAACTAAGGACATTGACATTCCAAAGGTGTCGCCCCCCTCGCGGGGGGCGTGGATTGAAATAATGTACCGATTGCCCATCAAAGCCCACTTGGCGTCGCCCCCCTCGCGGGGGGCGTGGATTGAAATGTTTGATTTTTGTTTTTGGTAAAAAGGGAAGTGGTCGCCCCCCTCGCGGGGGGCGTGGATTGAAATTTAAGACTATTCTTGATCTGGTCATGTATCTGGTGTCGCCCCCCTCGCAGGGGGCGTGGATTGAAATGTTTGATTTTTGTTTTTGGTAAAAAGGGAAGTGGTCGCCCCCCTCGCGGGGGGCGTGGATTGAAATTTAAGACTATTCTTGATCTGGTCATGTATCTGGTGTCGCCCCCCTCGCAGGGGGCGTGGATTGAAATTTCCCCAAGGGGACCAACTTTGACCAGATCACAGTCGCCCCCCTCGCGGGGGGCGTGGATTGAAATCATCGTGGATCAAGTGAGCGTGGCCGATCTCTCCGTCGCCCCCCTCGCGGGGGGCGTGGATTGAAATCCCCGTCTTGTTGTCTATGCACGTACAACAAACCGTCGCCCCCTCGCGGGGGGCGTGGATTGAAATGAATACACTGATGGCTTTTTGCAGCAGATATCGCGTCGCCCCCCTCGCGGGGGGCGTGGATTGAAATGCCGGTGACGTCATCTACTTGGATATCAAATGTCAGTCGCCCCCCTCGCGGGGGGCGTGGATTGAAATACTATGGGCATCCTGCTTCTGGGCGGTGCAATCGGCGTCGCCCCCCTCGCGGGGGGCGTGGATTGAAATGCTCCAGCGTCCGGCTGATTAGCGGGTTTTGGAGTCGCCCCCCTCGCGGGGGGCGTGGATTGAAATGAATCCGTGGGCTTTCACGGATTCCAACATTTTTTGTCGCCCCCCTCGCGGGGGGCGTGGATTGAAATGCCTGCAGTTGCTCCCCGCCGTGCTCGTTACGGAGTCGCCCCCCTCGCGGGGGGCGTGGATTGAAATGATTATTTTGTAGGGAGGGAGGGCATCAGGAGTCGTCGCCCCCCTCGCAGGGGGCGTGGATTGAAATCGGCGTGGATCAGATCATCACCCGGTTCAATGAGGTCGCCCCCCTCGCGGGGGGCGTGGATTGAAATACACCACCGATGATCCTGATTTCTTCCCGGTACAGTCGCCCCCCTCGCGGGGGGCGTGGATTGAAATGTCCAGCTCCTTGCAGAGCATATCGCGCAGGTCAGTCGCCCCCCTCGCGGGGGGCGTGGATTGAAATCCAGTGCCGCGTCCGCTACAAGGTGGACTTTATCGTCGCCCCCCTCGCGGGGGGCGTGGATTGAAATCCAGTGCCGCGTCCGCTACAAGGTGGACTTTATCGTCGCCCCCCTCGCGGGGGGCGTGGATTGAAATAACGATGATACGGGAAAGCTTGCCGAACTTGTTGTCGCCCCCCTCGCGGGGGGCGTGGATTGAAATCAGCAGTATGCTGTTGACCACGGTATCCTTGTCAACGTCGCCCCCCTCGCGGGGGGCGTGGATTGAAATGGTGCAGTACGAAGGCCGTTTTTGTATCGTCATGGTCGCCCCCCTCGCGGGGGGCGTGGATTGAAATGTCCAGCGTATATTTGTAATACCCTGCGATGGTGGGCGCGTCGCCCCCCTCGCGGGGGGCGTGGATTGAAATTATAAGCTGTGTGTCGAGGGTTCGTTGTCTAATGGTCGCCCCCCTCGCGGGGGGCGTGGATTGAAATCCCCAAATAAGGGAGTTCATCGGGGACGATATTGTCGCCCCCCTCGCGGGGGGCGTGGATTGAAATATTCAACGGATCACCTTCTTCTTTATGATGAGCCGTCGCCCCCCTCGCGGGGGGCGTGGATTGAAATAATGCTTTCGTCGGCGGCCGCCCCATTGTCGGGCAGTCGCCCCCCTCGCGGGGGGGCGTGGATTGAAATCAAAAATATGTCCAAGCCGCCTTTCGTGAACATCACATGTCGCCCCCCTCGCGGGGGGCGTGGATTGAAATCGCAGATGCTCCCGGATACCCACGCCGGCCAGAAGTCGCCCCCCTCGCGGGGGGCGTGGATTGAAATGGTGCTGTCCATCTCAAATGGCATGCTGTTCTCCTTTCTCGTTCATCGTATCGTTTCTTTTCCCGTTATACATCTCGCGGAGCAAAAATCGCCCCATTATACCGCTTCATTCTACGCAGCGGGCTTGTCCTCCACGGTGCGCTCCTGAAGCATCAGGAACATCGCCGTCGCTCCGCCTCCTCCAGCTTGCGCATGATCTTCTGGCGCATCGCCTCCTCCGGATCCTCCGGCAGGGAATTCTCGATCTCCGCCGCGTCATACCTTGAAGCCGCCTCGCAGGTCACCGCAGGGTTTCTCTTTACAGCGGTGCCGCAGATAGCCTGAATATCGGAATAGAGCAGGGTCTTCTTCATGACCAGCGCCTCTGTGATTCTTCTCAGAAACGCCTCGTTTTGAGCAAGGAGCGCCCTTGCCTTGCCGTAGTACCGCTCCAGCTCCGCCTGTACCGCCGCCTCGCTGCGGGCATTCAGGCTTTCGGACATATTGCTGGAGGAATCGCTTTCGACATTCAGCAGGGAGAATCCCAGCGCACCCTCCTTGGCTGCCGTCTCGCGGATACAGTTGACCGCACAGGCGATATCGTCGCTGCATCCCTCTGCGACCTGCCCCGCATACCGCATCTCCACGGCGGCCTTGCCGCCCAGGGCGATGATGGCGCTTTGTGAATCGGAGACACCTTTGCAGCAGTGGATAAAGCCGCCGCACCGGTTTTCGTCGGAGGGAAGCAGGGAGGCAAAGCCGACGCTGCCGGGGCACAGCGCTTCGCATACCACCAGATGCCCCGCCTCGTGAAGTGCCACCTTTTCGATAACTTCATCCGAAATGCGAGGCATATCCTCTTGTGCGCCATATTGCTGCTTCAGCACCACACGCACCATGTCCTCCATGTCGATGCCGGTCTTGCGGGCAAAGGCCGCACGAACCGCCGCTTCATTCAAAATAGTCTCCAGCTCGGCGCAGGAATTATAGCGCATCATCCTCGTCAGGTCTTCCATGTTGACACTGCCCGAAACCCGTTTCGTTTTCAGATAGTGGGCGATGATCTCCTCCGCATCGGACGCCGTGGGCGCTTGAAGTCCGATTTTTCGGTCAAACCGTCCGGAACGGCGCAGGGAGCTCGGCAGCTTGCGGATATCGTTTGCCGTGGCGATCACAAACACACCGGTGTCCTTCACATCGTCGATCCCTGCTTGCACGGCGGCATATTCCGGTGCGTCGCAGTGGGTATCATCCTCGTTGGAAAATTTGTCCATGTCGTCCAAAAGGACAATGGACGGTGCTTTTGTCTTCGCGCTGGCAAAGGCCCGTGTAATTCCATCGATAAAGGCGTCGCCGCCCTTGTCGCAGCGTACCGTGATGGTGTGCAGCCCGCTCTCCTCCACAAAGCACCTCGCCAAAAGCGTCTTGCCCAAGCCCGGGGCGCCATACAGCAGCAGCCCATGGGGCAGGCGGGCGCCCATCTCCTCATAGATCTCCCGGTTGCGGAGCATATCGCACAGCTGCAGCAACTCGCGCTTGGTGGCCTTGTATCCGATGACCTTGTCAAATGCGTTCATGGTAAAATCTCCTTTTCGAATTTTGCCGCCAGTATAGCACCCATATAATTAAGACCTAATTTATATAAGCATATATAGGCCAAAAGGCGGTTTTCTGCAAAATTTCGTATAGATACACAATCCAGCGCATCCGCAATCGGCATATTTGCAGCGTTATGCCCACGAAATGCAGCGTTTTTTGCTGCCTGCACACGGAAAAATGGGCGGTGGAGGCCGATTTCTACCCCCAAACCGCCGAAAATAATATAAATATTTAGGTCTTATTAAAAAAGGTGCTACACTGACCGCAAATCACATTGCAGGAGGAAATGACCATGGATGTTACTTTTTCACCCGCCCTCCGTGTGTACGCAGAGATGTGGGAGATCGCCGGACGGCGATGGGAGGTGGACGCACAGTTCGCACAGGCGTTGGCACATATCCGCAGCGGCACGCCCGACGCTATGGCAAAGGCATTCGATCTATTCAAGCGCTCAGGAGCCCACAACTTTACCGAGGCGCAGTTCGCCGCCGGATGGTGCTGTGAGCACGGCTGCGGTACAAAGCGCAACTACCCGCAGGCTATCCGCTGGTATAAGCGGGCAGAGAACAATGTGACTTCCGATGTAATGAGCGCTTTTGACCCTGTGGGTGAGGCGGAGAATGCCCGGCTTCGGCTATACTTCGAGTGCGAGTCCTACGCGGCGGCGGTGGACGCGCTTCTGGACGCACAGGAGCGGGAGGATAGCTTTATGGCCGATTACGAGGCGGCGGTGGGCGGCGATGCCATCGGGATGCTGCATCTGGGGCATCGATACTATTACGGGCAGGATGTGGTGTGTGACCAGGCAGAGGGCATCCGCTGGTATCACCGGGCCGCCGAGGCGGGCAGCGACGCCGCCATGTCGCGGCTGGCACAGATCTACGAGGCGGATAAGCACTACAAGGAGGCGGCAAGGTGGTATCGCCGCTACGCGGCGGAGCGCATCCGCTGGCGCAACCAGCGGCTGAATTGGTGAAAAAGTTTCAAAAACGGGTGAACTTGCGTTTTTCGGCACGCTCTGTTATGATGAGTGAGAAACCTTTGGAAAAGACGGAATGATCAACCTAAAGACAAGAGAACATCAATGGAGAGAAAGGGTATTAGCATGAACAAAAAATCTACTCATCCGTTTGCACCTGAAATCCCAGAGGGAGCCACAAAACTGATTATAGGAACCATGCCTCCCTACAGATTTTGTAACACGGATGAAATGCTGTACGACGATGATGTTAATTTCTATTACGGTTCAAGAGATAATTACTTTTGGGAGCTGGTATCTGACGCATCAGGGAAAAGACTAACTTATGCAAATACACAGGAAGCCATCAATGAGCGCAAAAGGCTTTTGGCCGACCTTCATATGGGTATGGTGGACATGGTTGTAAGCTGTGTGCATAAAGACGGAAAGGCAGATGACAAGTCACTGCATGACATAGTAGAGCGTGATGATTTAAAGACCATCTTGCATAAATATCCGAAAATCGACACCTTGATTTACACAAACAGGAGTGCCAATATTCTGAAGTGGGTCAACAAATCATCAGACAAGCAGTATCATGAGGGATGGGATAAAAGCAAAACCCATGCTTCAGTTGTCATCGACAAAAAAACATATAAAGTCATTCGGCTCTATTCCCCATCTCCCTATGCGTTGAGGAGCGTCTCAAAGGAAGTTCGCAGAGAACAATATGATATGGTTTTCAAACTGGAGTAATATGGCTTTCTGTTTCTCCGCACTCCTCCCCACGCTTTATCCAACCGACGCAGAGACGCTGTTCACGACGCTGGCGGCGCACGATGTCCCCTATGCGCTGCTGGAGGGCACACGGGATGTTTGGCTGCGGGACTTCATGCCGGTGCGGACAGGCTCCGGAAAGCTGGTATCCTTCCGTTATGAGCCGTGCTATCTGAAAAACGATCCTGTTCTGAGGACCGATTTTCGTAAGGATCTTGCTCCGCAGCTTGGCCTGCCGGTTACATACAGCAATATCAACCTCGACGGCGGAAACGTGGTGTTCTCGCCGTCCGGGGCGCACGTCCTGATCAGCGACCGCGTCTTTTCCGAAAACCCGGAGTATCCGTCTGCCGCACTGGTGCATGAGCTTTCGGAGCTGCTGGAAACGGAGGTTTTGATCATTCCCTCTCTGAAAAGCGACATGACCGGCCACGCCGACGGCATGGCGCGATTTCTCGACGACCGCACCGTGCTGTGCAATCGGCCGCTGTCATCCTGCGGCTTTGAGCAGCAGGTGAAGCGAGCGGTGCAGGACTGCGGCCTGGACGCAGTGGACTTCCCCTTTGTCCCGACCGGTGGGGTCAGCGCCGTCGGCTGCTACCTGAACTATTTGGAGACGGAACGGGTGGTTTCCCTGCCGGTGTTTGGCATTGAGCAGGATGCCGAGGCTGAAACTTCTGCGCAGCAGCTTTTCAGCAAAGAGATCGTGCCTGTCAACATCCGGGAGATCGCCCAACAGGGCGGCTGTCTGAACTGCATCAGTTGGGAGGGACCTCATGCATAATGAACAGGATTTGAAGAACACGCCGGAGTACCGCTCCGGTATGTTCCGCATCGTCACCTGCCCCGTCTGCGGCTATCCCACGCTGGATATGTACTGGATCTGTGAGCATTGCGGCTGGGAGTATGACATCGAGCTGCAGACGGAGGATGAGGAGTCTCCCTGCAACGGTATGTCCCTGCGGGCGTACCGCGAACTATACAAAACTGGAGGTATATCTATGAATGTGACCATCTGTTCCCGCAAAGCCGCCGAGGAACTGCTGCGTACCGACACGCTCTCCCGCACGGCGGTGATCTCTTTCTGCGACCCACCCTCCGTCGGCAAGCCTGCCCCGACGCCCCGCTGGACTACGCCGGCAAAGCGGCGCAGGTGTTTACCGTGGTCGTTCACGATCTGGATCTGACAGCTCTGCCGGATGTGGGGCTGGACTACGACACCTATATGCCGGAGGCGGACGCACTGGCGGCGTTTATCTGTCAGGCAAGGTCGGACGGGCTGGATATCCTCTGCCAGTGCGAGTACGGGCAGAGCCGCAGCGCCGCCTGCGCCGCCGCGATTTTGGAGTATTTCAACGGCACCGGCACCTCCGTCTTTGCCGACTACCGCTATTACCCCAATCAGGTGGTGTATCACAAAATCATGGATGCACTGACCCGGTACGGGCAGGAGGCGCAGCCATCCGCTTGACTTTCTCGTCAAAGCGCTTTACCATATAAGCACAACCGAAGATCAGCCCCGCGCAGTAGTGTACAGCTTAAAGTTTCGTACTTTGAGGAGGGTGGCGAGTCGCCGCTCTGTTTACCAAGAGGACGCACGCTTCGCAAGCGAAGCGACCGCCTGATACCGCTCCATCGAATTGCGAATCACGCCGTGATTAGAAATTCGACTCCGCTTATATCAGGTCACTTTTTACTGCACGGGGCTGATTTTATGTTAGGGGGGTCTCTATGAAAATCGAGAAGGATACGGTCACATTTGAAGCGCCGGACGCAGACTTCGTGACCAAATTCGGCATACAGGCTGCGGCGGATATGGTGCTGGATTTTCACTGCTTTCACCCGCAGCTGCCGTTCCTGTACGACGCCCGGCAGCTGGCGGCGTTTCTCTCTACCAGCAGGCAAAAGCTCCTTTACTATGTGCGGCACACGGCGGCAGCGTATCACCCCGTCACCATCCCCAAGCGTAACGGCGATGTGCGCATACTGTCCGTGCCGGACGACACGCTGCGTCGCTGGCAGCGGAAGATCTGCCGGGAGCTCCTCGCCTATCTGCCTGTCGCACCGCAGGCCACCGCCTATCGGAAGGGCGGCGCTATCAGCGGCAACGCTGCGCCCCATGTGGGCAAGCGGTATCTCCTGAAGCTGGATATCTCCGACTTTTTCGGCAGCATTTGCTTTGAGCAGGTCCACTCCGCCGCCTTTCACACCCGGTACTTCTCCCGGCAGGTGGGCTTTCTGCTGACCTCTCTTTGCTGCAAAGACGGTGCCTTGCCGCAGGGTGCGCCCACCTCTCCCGCGCTTTCCAATCTGGTCATGCGGAATTTTGATACGAGCATGGTGCGCTGGTGCCAGCGGCGCGGCATCGTATACACGCGGTACTGTGATGACCTGACCTTCTCCGCCGATCGTCCGCTGTTCGCCGTCTATTCGAAGGCGAAAAATATGCTGGCGGAGATGGGCTTTGACCTGAATGAGGCCAAGACCCATTTTATCACCAACGCCGGACGGCAGAGCGTGACCGGTCTGACCGTCAATGAGAAGGTATCCGTGCCGGCCGGCTATAAGCGATCACTTCGGCAGGAGGTCTATTACGCCCTGCGCTTTGGTCTGGCGGACAGCATCCTGCGGGGCGGCCACGCAACGCTTCTCACAGACGACCTTCCCGATACGGAGCGCTATCGGCAGCAGCTATTGGGACGAGTCCAGTATGTGCTGCAGATCGAGCCGGAAAACCGCTGGTTCCGCGAAGCAAAGCAAAAGCTGCTGTCCTGCGATGACCGCCCGAAGGTCTGACGCCTATTCTTTAATTACAGCGTGGTCATTTCTGCGCCGTCGCGGGGCTTGACCCAAACCGTGACCCAAACGCGGAAACGACTGGAGAGTATTAGGCGGACACAGCGGATCACCCACCGAGCCGAAAGCACGCAAAAGCGCCGGAAAGCGTTGCGGCACAACGCTTTCCGGCGCTCATCGTATCTTCACACGCAGGAGGTCACTGGTTCGAGTCCAGCAGTCTCCACCACATATGAAAAATCCGAACTTCTTCCCTATCGGGAATGCGTTCGGATTTTTCATTTTTATCAAAGATAATTCCTACTGCTATTTACGTCCGGAGGAATTTTACATCCTCCAGACATTTTTTATCCGCATATTCGATTTCTGCCGTTAGGAATGACGACCATCAAAAAAGAACATCATCTCTTTTGTGGACGGCAATGGACACTATCGGTTAAACCAGCCGCAGGACGAGCGATCCGCCCTCACGAGCGCCTCTTCCCTTCGGATCCCCCTATCCCACCAACAAATCCCCCTTCCCGGCACAGAGCACCGGGAAAGGGGGATTTTTGATCCATCCGCAGAATTTTTCATGTTCCCCCTTGACAATTCCTTTGTCTTAATGTACTATTGTCGTAGTACAAGCGAACTGATAGGTGGGGCAGCGAGAACGTCGAGATGTGACTGCTCCGATCCATCGGCAGCACAGGCAAAGGAGGACGCCTATGGAATGGGATATCCGCAATGACCAGCCCATTTACACCCAGCTGATCCAACAGGTGACGCTGGCCATTCTGTCCGGCACCTTCCCCTGCGGCGGACGGCTGCCGCCGGTGCGGGAGATGGCGGCGGAGGCCGGGGTCAACCCCAACACCATGCAGCGGGCGCTGGCGGAGCTGGAGCGCACGGGGCTGGTCTACACCCAGCGCACTGCCGGGCGCTTTGTTACCGAGGACGTCGCTGTCGTCGACAGCGCCAAACAGGAGCTGGCTCATCAGCAGGTCGGGGCCTTTCTGCGCCGTATGGAGCGCATGGGCTACGACCGGGAGCAGGCCGCCCAGCTGGTGCGGTCTTGGAAGGAGGAAGCATAAGAGATGGCTATTTTAGAATGTAAGGACCTGACCAAATATTATGACCGGACTCTGGGTCTGGACCACCTGTCCCTCCAGCTGGAGCCGGGGCGGATCGTGGGTCTGCTTGGCCCCAACGGCAGCGGTAAGACCACGCTGCTGAAGATCGCCAATGGGCTTCTGACCCCCTCGTCGGGGCAGCTGCTCATCGACGGCAATGCCCCCGGCCCGGACACCCGGAGGCTGGTATCCTATCTGCCGGAGCGCACCTACCTCTCCGACTGGATGACGGTGGTGCAGCTGCTGGACTTTTTCTGTGACTTCTATCCGGACTTCGACCGGGAGGCGGCGGAGCATATGCTGACGGCTCTGGAGATCAGTCCCACCCAGCGCATCAAGCAGATGTCCAAGGGTACACGGGAAAAGGTGCAGCTGATCCTGGTCATGAGCCGCCGCACACGGCTGTATCTGCTGGACGAGCCCATCGGCGGCGTGGATCCCGCCACCAGAGACTACATCATCCACACCATCCTCACCAACTTCCACCCGGACTCCACCCTGCTCATCTCCACCCACCTCATCGCCGACGTGGAGCGGATCCTGGACGACGTGGTGTTCATCAGCCGGGGTCAACTGGTGCTGCACCAGTCCGTGGACCAGATCCGGCAGGAGCGTGGCTACAGCGTAGACGATCTGTTTCGGGAGGTGTTCCGTTATGCTGAGTAAATTGCTGAAATATGAGCTTCGGGCCTCCGGCCGCATCCTGCTGCCGGTTTATGCCCTGCTGCTGGCCTCCGCCGGCTGCTGCAGCCTGTTTTACAAGCTGGCGGCAGACCATCCTTACCGTACCGGCGCCGCCTCCGTCCTGATGGGGCTGCTGAATGTGGCGTTCTGGATCTTCGTAGTGGCCACCGGCGCCATCACGGCGCTGCTGATGATCTATCGGTTCTATAAGAACTACATGACCGACGAGGGCTACCTGATGTTCACCCTGCCGGTAAACCGGCACCAGCTCATCTGGGCCAAGCTGCTGTCCGCCCTGATTTATACCGCCGCCAGTGCCGTGGCCGTAACGCTGTCCATTCTGCTGGTACTGCTGCCCATTGCAGACTGGTCCGGCTTCTGGGGTGATCTGGGAGAACTTCTCTCCTCCATCACGGAGTCCCTTCATTTCGGCGTTCCCGGTCCGCTGCTGCTCCTGTGGATCGCCGTGCTGGCCATCCTGACGGTGTTCTCCGGATTCCTCATGGTCTATGCCGCCATCGCTCTGGGCCACAGCTTCTCCAATCACAAGATCCTGCTGTCGGTGGTGTTCTTCATCGCCTTCTCGCTGGCCATGCAGGCGGCGGGGTTGACCTTCTTCTCCTATCAGCTGACCATCGGCGAGACCGTCATCGAGAGCGGCGGCAGCGCCGACCTCCTTCTGGATGGCACTCGGTTCCTGGTCATCGATTCCATCGAGACGCTGGTGACCTGCGGCGTGTTCTACACGCTGACGTGGTACAATCTGCAAAAGCGCCTGAACCTCCAGTAAGGCTCGTCTCTGGACAAGACGCAAAATCAGCCCGCACGGCTTCGCCGTGCGGGCTGATTCGTTTTCACTCCTGCGGGATACCGAAGAACCGGACGCCGTTCTCCCACGTCTGGCGCTCCACCTGCTCTACCGGCAGGCCCTTCAGCTGAGCGATCTTCTCCGCCACCAGATGCACATAGCCGGAGTCGTTGCGCTTTCCCCGGAAGGGTACCGGCGTCAGATAGGGAGCGTCGGTCTCCACCATCATCCGCTCCAGCGGTACGGCGGCGATGACCTCCGGCGCCTTCCGGGCGTTCTTGAAGGTAATGGCCCCGTTGAAGGACAGCATCCACCCCAGCTTCAAAAGTTCCTCCGCCATCTCCACGGAGCCGGAGAAGCAGTGGAACACCCCCCGCACCGCCGGAAACTCCCTGACGATGGCAAGGCTGTCGCCGTGGGCCTCCCGGTCGTGGAAAATGACCGGCAGCTTCAGCTCCTCCGCCAGCGCCAGCTGCCGCCGCAGCACCTCCTGCTGCAAGGCACGGGGCGGGTTCTCCTCCCAGTAGTAGTCCAGTCCGACCTCCCCGATGGCCACCACCTTCTCCCGCCGGGCCAGCTGCCGCAGACGCTCTATCTGCTCCGGCTGAAAGTCGTGGCAGTTCTCCGGGTGCAGACCCACGGCGGCGTATACATGGGGAAACTCCGCCGCCAATGCGACGGCCTTCTCCGAGGAGGTCAGCGTGCAGCCGGGGTTTACCACCAGTCCGACACCCTTTTGGGGCAGTCCCGCCAGTACCTCCCGCCGGTCCGGGTCAAAGGCCTCATCGTCATAGTGGGCATGGGTATCAAACAGCATGGGTGTTCTCCTTTCGCACAAAACAGCACAGGCCGCCGCAGCCTGCGGCGGCCTGTGGGGTCATATTACGCTTCCTCCAGCGTCACCCGGCCCAGCCGGGTGTCCGCCACATATTGCTCCTTCAGTTCCCGCAGACGGGCCATGTGGGGCTGCTGCAAATGGATGCGCTGGTGGGCCTGCGTCTGCCACTGCTCCACCAGCAGAATTTCGTCCTCCTGCTGGGCGGAGAAATAGTAGTCGTAGCGGATGCAGCCCTCCTCCCGGCGGATGGTATCGGCAATGCCCTCCATCACGATCTGACGGACGAAGGTCTCCCGGCAGCCGGGCTTGGCCGTATAGGCCACATATAGGGTCAGGGGTTCGCTCTCACACATGACCGTTTCCCTCCTCAATACCGCTTGTCCAGTTCTGTGATCATGGCCGCAATGGCGTTCTCCCAGCAGTTGGGCAGGATGTGGATGCCCGGCACCTCATGCACCGGCTGAATGGCATTGGCCGGGGCAAAGGCGGTGCGGGCAAAGGTCAGCATGGGGATGTCGTTGGCATGGTCGCCCACGCAGTAGACGTTCTCCTGCCGGATCTCCAGCATTTGAGCCAGACGGCGCACCATGCCGCCCTTGTTGGCCCCCCTGGCCGTCAGCTCCAGCAGATAGGGGTTGGACGGCACCACCTCATACTCGGTGCTCCAGCTCTGGCGGGCGATGTACTCCCGCAGGACCGTCATCCGGGGCTCCGCCTCCTCAAACAGCAGCTTGGAGATGGGAGACGGCACCTCCTCCATGCTGGCCAGCGCCACTGTAGGGGAGTGGGTCAGATGCAGGTGATGATAGGTGATCTCGTTGGGGTTGATGGCGTGGATGGAGTCATCGTCGTGATAGATCTCCAGCGCCGTCTCCGGCAGGTCCTCCAGCAGGCGGCAGATATGCCCCCGGACGGACTCCGGCAGAAAGGCCGTGTACAGGTAGCGCTGCTGAGCGAAGTCGTAGATGGCAGCGCCGTTGAAGAGCACCGTGGGGCCGTTCATGGGAACGCCCTCCCGAACCCGTGAAAAGGACGGCAGCGCCCGGCCCGTGGCCACGGAGAAGGTGCCGCCCTCCGCCATGAAGTACTCCACCGCCTCCCGGTTCTCCCGGGATACCGAGGGCAGAGGGCCGCCGCCCTTCAGCGCCCCCTCGGTATACACCATGGTATTGTCATAATCGCTGGCGATCAGAACGCCTAAAAACTTTCCCACGGCTCACGCCTCCGTCTTGGGCGTACCGCCGCCCTGACCGCCTCTGCGGCGGCCTCCACGGTGCCGGGGGCGCTTGTTGCTCGGCCCTTCGTCCTCGATGGGCCGCTGGCTCTCCTGACGGGACACGGGCTTGGCATCCGGCTGGGGGGGGAAGGGCTTGATGGCGCTGGCGCCGGGCTTGCCGCTGCGGGTACGGCGGCGGCGATTGCCCTCCCGCCGCTTCTCCTCCGGCTTTTCCGCCGGCTTTTCCGCCGGACGCTCCGCAGGACGCTCGCCGCCCTTGCCGCCTCTGCGGCGGCGGCTGCGGCGGCGGCCCTCCTCCGGCTCCTCCCGATCGGCGGCAAAGTCTGCAATGATGGTGGGGACAGGGAATTCCTCCTGCCGCTCCTCTGCGTAGCGGGCGGGCCGCTCCTTGGGGATCTCGATGCCCTCCCGGCTGCCCTTGCCGTTGCGGAGGACGCACACCTCGCAGTTGTGGTAGCACCGGGGAGCCTCCGGCTTCTCATCCAGCCGCACCTTCACCGTCTCCTTCAGGACGTTGACGTCGCTGACATTACCGGGGCCGTCGGGGGTCTGGACAAAGGAATCGTTCTTGGGCAGACGCTTCAGTGCGTCCTCATAGGCCTCCTGCTCATATTTCAGGCAGCACATGAGCCGCCCGCAGGTGCCGGAAATTTTCGTGGGGTTCAGAGACAGGCTCTGGGTCTTGGCCATCTTGATGGAGACGGGCATGAAATCGTCCAGAAACTGGGCGCAGCAGAAGGGCCGGCCGCAGATCCCCAGGCCGCCCAGCATCTTTGCCTCGTCCCGGACGCCGATCTGCCGCAGTTCGATGCGGGCCCGGAAGGCAGAGGCCAGATCCTTCACCAGCTCCCGGAAGTCCACCCGGCCATCAGCGGTGAAGAAGAACAGGATCTTGTTGCCGTCAAAACTGCACTCCACCCGCACCAGCTTCATCTCCAGCTTGTGCTGGAGGATTTTCTTCTGGCACACGTCGAAGGCTTCCTTCTCTCTGGCCCGGTTGCGCTCCAGCACCCGGCGGTCATGGTCGGTGGCAATGCGGACCATGGGGCGGAAGGGCTCCACCACCTGCTCGTCCGGCACCTCGTGGTTTCCCTCGGCACACTGGGCATACTCCAGCCCCTGCGCCGTCTCCACGATCACGTGCTCCCCCGCCGTCACCTGAACGCCACGAGGGTCAAAATAATAGGTCTTACAGCCGCCTCGAAAGCGGACACTGATGACTTCTGTCATATCCTTCATCCTTTCGTATCGGGATCGTTTTTCCATATAGGTGCCATTCTGCGCCCGAGGTCAGCGGGTGGCGTGGAGCAGCCGCTCCCACTGGGCGCACAGCGCCCCCAGCACATGGCCCGCCCCCACATTATAGGCGCACTCGGCGCTGTACTGCCGCAACAGGGCCGACAGGCCCTCCAGCCGCCGGGAGGAGAGGCTCCGGCTCAACAGCTCCGCCTCCTCCGGCAGGGTGCCGTCCTTCGGCTTCCCCGCCTGAAGCAGCAGAGCCTGCGCCGTCAGGAGCCACGCATCCTGCAAAAGCTCCTGCAGCTGCTCCCGCTTGATGCGGCGGTTCTCCAGCGATACCAGCCACTGGGCCGCCGGGAGGGTCTCCCCCTGCGCCAGCACCCGGCACAGCCCTCTGGCCTGCTCCATCTCCGGTGTCTCCGGCTGTCCGGCCACCTTCCACTCCACGCAGCGGGAGCGGACGGTGGGCAGCAGAGCCGCCGCCGTCTCGGCGCAGAACAGGAAGGCGGCGTAGGCCGGTCCCTCCTCCACGATCTTCAGCAGCACGTTCTGATCCCGCTGGTTCAGCTGGCCGCAGTCGGCAAAGATATACACCTTCCGGGCGCCGTCGTTGGGGCGGATATACACATCCTGCCGCAGCTGGCGCACCAGCTCCACCGGCAGCTCCTTGTGTCCGTCGTCCCGCACCGTCACCACGTCGGGGTGGATGTCCTCCAGCACCTTGCGGCACTGGCGGCACCGCAGGCAGGGGCGCTCCCCCTCTCCCTCGCACTCCAGTGCGGCGGCGAAGTAGCGGGCGGCGGCCATACGATCTCCGCTGCCGGAGAGAATGGCGGCGTGGCTCAGCGTCCCCTTGGAGGCCGCCGCACGGATGCGCCGGGCCAGTGTGCTGTTTTCCGGAATCAGCTCTTCCATGCCGTCTCTGCCCTCCCCTGCCATGCCGGATGGTCCTATGCACCCAATATAATATCTTAGTATAGCACAAAGGCGGCAAATGCCGCAAGGTGTGAGTTTCTGTTTTTTGCGGAAATATCCGGCAGCGGAGGGCCGCCCGAAGAAAAACGAAAAAAAACCGGAAAAATTCTGGAATCCATGCTTGCTTTTGAAGCTTTTTTTGCTATAATAAGGTTGTTCTCAACATTCGGTACAACTATAATGATAGATGGAGGAATCTGCATGAGTAAGAAGTATTGTTACCTGTTCACAGAGGGCAACGCACAGATGCGTGAGCTGCTGGGCGGTAAGGGCGCCAATCTGGCGGAAATGACCAACATCGGTCTGCCTGTGCCGCAGGGCTTCACCATCACCACCGAGGCCTGCACCCAGTACTATGAGGACGGCCGCCAGATCAACGACGAGATCATGGCCGAGATCATGGAATATATCGAGAAGATGGAGAAGATCACCGGCAAGAAGTTCGGCGATCATGAGAATCCCCTGCTGGTCTCCGTCCGTTCCGGCGCACGGGCCTCCATGCCCGGCATGATGGACACCATCCTGAATCTGGGTCTCAACGAGGACGTGGTGGCGGTCATTGCAGAGAAGTCCAATAATCCCCGCTGGGCTTGGGACTGCTATCGCCGTTTCATCCAGATGTACTCTGACGTGGTCATGGAGGTGGGCAAGAAGTATTTCGAGCAGCTCATCGACGCGATGAAGGCCAAGAAGGGTGTCACTCAGGATGTGGAGCTCACCGCCGAGGACCTGAAGGAGCTGGCCGGCCAGTTCAAGGCCGAGTACAAGTCCAAGATCGGTCAGGACTTCCCCACCGATCCCAAGGAGCAGCTGCTGGGTGCCATCAAGGCCGTGTTCCGCAGCTGGGACAATCCCCGTGCCAACGTCTATCGCCGTGACAATGACATCCCCTACTCCTGGGGTACCGCCGTCAACGTCCAGTCCATGGCCTTCGGCAACATGGGCGATGACTGCGGCACCGGCGTGGCCTTTACCCGCAACCCCGCCACCGGCGAGAAGAAGCTCATGGGCGAGTTCCTGACCAACGCCCAGGGCGAGGACGTGGTGGCCGGTGTCCGTACCCCCATGCCCATCGACCAGATGGCCGAGAAGTTCCCGGAGGCCTATGCCCAGTTCGTGGAGGTCTGCCACACGCTGGAGGATCACTACCGGGATATGCAGGATATGGAGTTTACCGTGGAACACGGCAAGCTGTATATGCTCCAGACCCGTAACGGCAAGCGCACCGCTCCCGCCGCTCTGAAGATCGCCTGTGATCTGGTGGACGAGGGCATGATTTCCGAGCAGCAGGCCGTGGCCATGATCGATCCCCGCAATCTGGATACCCTGCTGCATCCCCAGTTCGACGCCGCCGCTCTGAAGGCCGCCACCCCCGTGGGCAAGGCTCTGCCCGCCTCTCCCGGCGCTGCCTGCGGCAAGATCGTCTACACCGCCGAGGATGCCAAGGAGTGGGCCGCCCGTGGTGAGAAGGTGGTTCTGGTCCGTCTGGAGACCTCTCCCGAGGACATCGAGGGCATGAAGGCCGCACAGGGTATCCTGACGGTCCGTGGTGGTATGACCAGCCACGCCGCCGTGGTGGCCCGTGGTATGGGCAAGTGCTGCGTTTCCGGCTGCGGCGCCATCGTCATGGACGAGGAGAACAAGCAGTTCACCCTGTCCGGCAAGACCTATCACGAGGGCGACTGGCTGAGCCTGGACGGCTCCACCGGCAACATCTACGACGGCGCTATGCCCACCGTGGATGCCAGCGTCAGCGGCGACTTCGGCCGCATCATGGGCTGGGCCGATAAGTTCCGCCGCCTGAAGGTCCGTACCAATGCCGACACTCCCCACGACGCCGCCAAGGCCCGTGAGCTGGGTGCTCAGGGCATCGGCCTGTGCCGCACCGAGCATATGTTCTTCGAGGGCGACCGCATCGCCGCCATCCGTGAGATGATCTGCTCCGACACCGTGGAGCAGCGTGAGAAGGCTCTGGCCAAGCTGCTGCCCATGCAGCAGGGCGACTTCGAGGGTATCTACGAGGCCATGGAGGGCAATCCCGTCACCATCCGTTTCCTGGATCCCCCTCTGCACGAGTTCGTCCCCACCGAGGAGGCCGACATCGAGCTGCTGGCCAAGGATATGGGCAAGACCGTAGCCGAGATCAAGGCCATCATTGCCTCCCTGCACGAGTTCAACCCCATGATGGGCCACCGTGGCTGCCGTCTGGCCGTCACCTTCCCGGAGATCGCCGTCATGCAGACCCGTGCCGTCATCCGTGCCGCCATCCATGTCCAGAAGCGTCACCCCGACTGGAACATGGTGCCTGAGATCATGATCCCGCTGGTAGGCGAGGTGAAGGAGCTGAAGTACGTCAAGAGCGTGGTGGTCAAGACCGCCGACGAGGAGTTGGCCGCCGCCGGTATGAAGATGAAGTATCTGGTAGGTACCATGATCGAGATCCCCCGTGCCGCCCTCACCGCCGACGATATCGCCAAGGAGGCCGAGTTCTTCTCCTTCGGCACCAACGACCTGACTCAGATGACCTTCGGCTTCAGCCGTGATGACGCCGGCAAGTTCCTGGGCGCCTACTACGACAAGAAGATCTACGAGAACGATCCCTTCGCCAAGCTGGATCAGGTGGGCGTGGGCAAGCTGGTGGAAATGGCCGCCAAGCTGGGCCGTGCCACCCGCCCCGACCTGCATCTGGGCATCTGCGGCGAACACGGCGGCGATCCCAGCTCTGTGGAGTTCTGCCACCGTGTGGGGCTGGACTATGTGTCCTGCTCCCCCTTCCGTGTGCCTATCGCCCGTCTGGCCGCCGCGCAGGCTGCCATCCGCGAACAGCGCCAATAAGAAGTTGACGCAAGTTGCGCAGGCAAAACAACTGATATAAATACGGTCACACAGTCCCTTTGGATTGTGTGACCGTTATTTTTGCCATGCTTTTGCATGGCAAAAATAAGAAATGTGCCATTTCCTCGCCCCTGTGGGGCAACCGGAAATGATGCACAAAAACTTCATGCGCCGGCATTTGCGCATTTCCGTGGTGCGGTGCTCAGGCATGAAGTTTTTTGCCCATTTTCAACTGAACATACCGCAAATCAAGCCACTGGTTTCACTACGAAATCAGCGGCTTTTTTCGTTCCCAAAAAATTTTTTGAAATTTTTTCGTTTAGGGGGTCTATAAATGAGCCTTCTCGCTGGCTACCTATTGAGGGGCAAAACAAGTTTCCTCACGAACCTTGAAAATCGAATACACATTCAACAGGTACATTCCTGATCGGGGGCGAAAGTCCCAGCCGGATGAAGGTGCGCCACGAACTTCCTGCCCGAAAGGGTTATCACGGAAAGCAAGGTTGGTAGCGATTCCGAACCATTCTGAAATATCCGCTTGCTACGGATAAGGCGATGAAACGATTCAGGGACAATGATACTTCCCTATGGGGCTGGCGGAGTACCCGGCAGAGGTGAGATTCCTATGAGTTCGGTCAGCAGCCGAACGCCTGTTGATTTCCTTTTACGCATTTGGGGGATGAGATCGAGTTAAATGCGACCACCAAAGCACAGGACACGCTTCCTGTGTTTTGGTGGATCAAGCGATCCAAATCTAACAAGAAGGAGGAAAAGCGAAATGCCAAACTGTAAAACCATAGCGATATGCAACCAAAAAGGCGGCGTGGGCATCCTTCACGAGCTGAACCCGGAGGAGATGGAAGAAGCCTTCCAGCACCACCTCACCCAGCGCAGCAAAGAGAAAACGGCGTAACCGCAGGTGTTACACCGTTTCAGAGAACTTATTAACCTGAGATACAAGAGCCGCCCCGGGGCACCTTCCTTACGGAGGGTGCCCCGGGGCGGTCTTTTTCTGTGTTTATCGCTTAGTTATCATTATGGACAAAACATGCTGCGGTGCGGTACAAGTGGAGAACGGTTTTCCTTTCTGGGCCGCTGCGGCAGAAAAAACACGCCCTTGCCAATCGATGGTACTGTATTGCTTTATTATCTGTTGTACTTTTTCTTTCGGCTTACAACCGTTGTGCCGACAACAGCACCGCCGCTGATGAACAGAAGTGCGCTCCACAAAACGAGATTGCTGCTGTCACCGGTTTTTGGCGAGGTAGTATTTCCGGACTTGTCGGGCTGGTCGCTCGGCTTCGCCGCAGAACCCGTTGCGGGAATTTCAACAGCGGCCTTCTTATAGCCACAGACGGTGCATTCCTCGTGCTTGGAGCCTCTCGTGGTTGCGGTGGCTTCCTTATCGATCACCCACTTGAAGCTATGCGCCGCCGTGTCCTTCCTGTCACCGCAGGGGCATTCATGCCAATGGTTATCTGCGTCTGACTTCCAATCTGCTCCATAGCTATGGGTATGCGGAATACTCTTGTATGCTACAATAACGGTCTTGTCGGCGTCCATGATAACTTCCAGCGTATTGGAGAGAACCTCTGCTTTAACACCATTCACCGTAACAGTGTCAATTTCATAGCCGCTATCGGGAGTAAAAACAACCGTTTCATGCGATCCGGCCGCCAGCCCTGCTTTACTTGCAGAAATCGTTCCATGCCCGCCATTCACTTGTGTTGTCAGACTATAGGTCGTCTCGATCTTCTGCGTTTTCGTCACATTAGAGGGAATGATATAGTCGTGCTGTCCAACAGTGATTCTCAGCTTTGCAGAGGCAAGCAGGAAGTCTCCTGCCTTGAACTCGGAGTGGGGCAGACTATATGTCACCTGGATGCTTTCCCCATTGAAACTGCCGGGATTTCCTGTAAGGCGGACATCCTGATCAATAGTAAGAACATATTCAGCCTCACCGCCCGATTGTTCAATAATGCTTTCCATGCTTTCAGACATATCATACGTTACAGTATATGTCACGGGATAGTCTGCACCGGTTTTATTTCTCTCGATGGTTTCAGGTCCATTTATGACCAGTGTGCCGTAGTCCTGTGAGGGTTGAACGATGGCTACGGCATAGCCGTTTCCAGACACATCCGGAAGCGTTATGTCTATATCATCTCCATCTCTTGTGTCCGTCTTCTGAGCTTCATAAACCTGCACCTCCGAAGCATCGAGAACCTTTCCGGTTTCATCCACCGGCAAGGACAGCACATAAACCGGCAGATCGTTCAGTGTCAGGCCGCCTATCGTCAGTTCAGCTGCGCCATCACGCTGAACCCAGAGGGTCGTCAACGGATCATTCCAGCCCATGCTCTTTGAAGCATCGGTTAGAGCGGTCACATTTGCAGCACTGGTGTTCCCCAGCCTGATGTCAAGGCTGCTGTCATCCGGGGTTACGGTCTTACTGCCAGTCTGGAAATAAACTGCCTTATCTCCAACAGCTGCCTCACGGGAGATATAGAGGTAACGATCGCACTTTCCATAGTCTTTACCGGTGACAGCCAAATCATTTGATATGCCGCCTGTGATCTGATATTCGTCACCGACGGTGACCTGCATGAGATTGTTTCTGATGGTACCGGCATTCAGCTCGATCTTCGGCACCGTGCCGCCATAATCACTGGCATCAAAGCAGACACCGCCGCCAAAGGCTGTTGTTGCGTTGTTCTCGATTGCGCCGCCATTCATAATGAACTGGCCGCCTCTGCGGACAAATACGCCGCCGCCGATCCGGTCAGCTTCGCCTTTTGCACTGTTTGTACCGGAAATGTTGCCGGAGATTGTACCGCCGTTCATTGTGAAGACGCCTTTGGATATCATGGCTCCGCCGCCTGTTTGCTCGGCTTTGTTGTTGCAGATCTCAGCGCCTTCATACATGGTTGCATTGTGGTTTCCGCCATTATTGGACAGCACCACACCGCCGCCACGATTCGCACAAATATTACCGTTGATTTTCCCGTAAATGTCTAAGTGCTCATCCGTTCCATTGATATAAACTGCGCCATAGTATGCGTGATTGTTGAGAATCCTTCCGTTTTCTCCAATTGTCACCGCTGTGCCGCCGTCGGTTTGCAGGATATGGTTGCCTGTGGCATACACATTGCTGATTTCACCGTCCATCACGACGGTGCAGTTTTTTGCATAGATGACATTGCCGTTCAGCTTGGGGCAATCCGTGATTTTGGAGCCGTTTTCCATTTTGAAGGATTTGGCATCACCCGCACAGTAGATTATGCTGCCGCTGGAGATTTTCTCAATCAGCGCGGTGGAGGTCAGCGTTCCCTCTGCGTTATTGCGCAGATGAATTACGATGCCGCTATTCGCCTGCCACATTGCACTCTTGTTTGCGGCAATGCTGCTGATGGCGCCGCCGATCTCAACCTTCCCGCCGTCTGCATAAACTCCACGACCGTCCATATTCCGGATCTTCGAGCCTTCCTCCATCACGAGTGTACCGCCCTGAAGCCAGATCGCACCTGCCGGACCGACTGAGTCTGCCCCAGAGCCTTTTGTTCTCGTATAACCAGTCAGGGTATCCTCTATCACACTGCCGCTTTCCATGACGATTTTTGCCTGGTCGGTGGCGCGCACAGCGGACATGCCGCCAAAGTTGCGCAGCACAGCATCCTTACCCAGCGTCACGGTGCAGGGCGCAGTGGCGTTGGAGGCAATGATAGCGTCCTGCACATAAACCGTATTATCCCCGTTGCCGTCACCGCTGACAGCCTGTGCGAATACAGTACCCTCGTGCATCCCTGCATCGTCCAGAACGATGTCGGAAAGAGTCAGGCCGACAGAACTCGCCGATGAAGACTGAACCTCGATCATGGCGGGATTATACCAGCTGCGGGCTGTGTCACTTTGCTGCTTAAAATCAGCGCTGCGTGTAATAGTGTAAGGACCACCTTCTCCACTGGTGATTTTAAGACTCTTATCGTAAAAACGAGCACACTGATCCATGGTCAGATCGCTCATGACATAGATCGTTGTACCATCAGCCGCAGCATCGACCGCCTTAGCCAGCGTGGCGAAGGGGAAATCTTTTGTGCCGGTATTCTGTTCGTCGTTACCGGTGCTGCTGACATAGATCTCCGCAGCATCATTCTGTGCTGCCGGATTCGCTGCCTTCGGCGCATTTTTCTGTTCTCCATATTCGGACAACAACTCCTCGTTGACGGTTTGTTCCTCCAATGCGGAAGTCGGAGCCTCTTCCACCGCCTCAGGGGTATTACCCAACTCCATCGGAAAAGCGGCAGTAGGCAGTAACCCCATCACCAACGCAGCGCAGAGTAAGACACTTAACAACAATTTTCGCATAAAACATTCCCCTTTCTATTCCTTGTTTTGTGTTCCGTTGTAATTGCAATCATCCGATGAATCGAAAATCATAATTGGGCAATCGTCTAACTTTTGCATGAACATCCGCTTGTCCATTGCCGTTATCAAGTTCTCCTTCTGCAATTATTTTGCGGCACAAACGGTACAAAACTCCTTCCCCCGCAAGTGTATAGTTTTAGTATGACATATTCTTATCAATTTTTCAACCGTTTTTTTGGAAATTCACGCTGCAAGCACAAAAAGTCCGTCTGCCGCAGCGAAAAAGAGGCTCATGGAAAGCCTTGTATCAGGTTCTTTTTAAACCGCAAACATTGCGGGAGAAGGTAATTGCACCTTCTCCCGCATTTTGGCTATTGTGCTGTTCTTCTTCGCTGTCCGCCAGAAAGCTGATAGGGCTGAGGGGAGAGGACGGGGCTGCTTTTTGCGGTGCGTGTGGTAGGATAAGAAAAAACAAGAGAGGAGCTGAGAGGATGAACCTGATTTCCTGCTGAATGTTGGCACGATACGACATCAGCCCCAAGCGCTCCGCCTCCCTGCTGGACACCTTCTCCTGCATCTTTCAGGGCATCATCCCCTACGGCGCCCAGATGCTGGTGGCCATTTCCACCTGCGCAGCACCAGCGCCGCCACCAGCGCCTTTGACATCATCCCCCTGCTGTTCTATCCCTTCCTGCTGTGCCTGTCCAGCCTGCTGTTCATCCTGTTTGACAAGAAATAAAGCGTCTCATTTCGTGTGCTTACAGCGAGAGCCCACCTTCTCAAGAAGGTGGGCTCTCGGCGTAATGCTTCTGCGATACCTGTATGACGCAGTGCTGTGGCCGCTGTCCGCTGAAATCGCCATGTAAAAAAGACAGCCTCCAAGGGATATAGGTTTAAGTGCGGCAAATGCTCCGGCACACACTCTGCCAGAAGCCGCCGGTTGGCTCCCCCTTATTCTTCCTTCAGGTGCTCCTCCATCCAGTGCAGGATCTCGCTGAGTCGGCTGATGCGGTTGGAGGGCTTTCCCTCTCGGCTCAGGCCGTGGTTCTCGCCGTAGAACATGCACAGCTTGCTCTCCACGCCATGGAGCTTGAGTGCTGCAAACATTTCCAGACCGTTGGCCAGCGTGCAGCGGTAATCCTTATCTGCGTGAATAAAGAGTGTGGGCGTCTTAACACGGTCGGCATAGGTGAGGGGCGACGCCTTCCACAAACGCTCCGGATGCTCCCAAATGGTGCCAAGCTGCTGGTCAGGCACATAATAGTAGCCGATATCCGAGAGGAGATAATCCCCCACATAGTTGGCAATGCTCCGCTGGGACACGGCACAGCGGAAACGATCCGTGTGACCGATGACCCAGTTGGTCATAAAGCCGCCATAGGAACCGCCGGCAACGCCCATTCGATCTGCGTCGATTTCGGGATACCTCCGCAGAACCTCATCCGTGAACTCCATCAGATCCTGGAAGTCTACCTCTCCGTACTTGCCCTGAAGATCGGCAAAGGCATTTCCCTTGCCGCAGCTTCCTCTTGGGTTGCAGTAGCATACGAAAAAGCCGGAGGCCGCCCAAAGCTGCATCTCATGGTGGAAGCCCGGGCCAAATACCATCTTCGGCCCACCGTGAATATGAAGGATGCCCGGATACCGCTTGCCCGGCTCGTAGCCCACCGGCTTCATCACGAAACCGTCGATATCCACGCCGTCCGTGTTGGTAAAGGTAAGCTGCTCCGGCGTGGAAATGGTCACGCCCTCCAGTACAGCTCCGTTGAAATCTGTCAGCTGCTCCAGCTGGCCGCCATCCCAAAGGTACACCTCAGGAAGCTTCAGACCCACAGCTGCGGAAAAGAGGAACCTCTTTCCGTCCTTAGTATCGAAATCAATGAGGTAGTCGTCGCCGCCGAAGAGCGTCTGTACACCGGTTTCCCTCGTCCATACACACAAGCCGGAGCCCACGCCGTCCGTGTTGAGGAAATACAGCGTCTCGCCCACCATTCTCTGTCCCGTGACGGAGCCGGAGAAGCAGTCGGTGACCACCTCGGAGTTGACCCGGCGGTCATAGCGGCCCAG
>OLFX01000427.1_pt1 | contig 66957 bp, 62 predicted proteins | sample 1605091 | NCBI WGS metagenome assembly OLFX01 (sample SAMEA3888906, study PRJEB22519) | human gut metagenome | biome: human gut; feature: human-associated habitat; material: faeces | place: Denmark | collected 2012 | reverse complement strand
ACAATAAGGAGATGGAAAAAGAATGGCTATGAAACGTATTGCAGCAATGCTTCTTGCATCGGTACTGCTGCTGTCCTGCGTCGGCTGTGCGCAGGATGGGCGCAAAGAGCCGGGCGCGGAAAAGGCAGACCTGGGTCTGACCGCCGAGGTCAAGCCCGCCACAGACTTTACGGCAAAGGCAAATGCCGCCGTCTACGATGAACTTGACTTTGATGATAAGCAGGAATATGAATTCGCCACCCGCGGACTGATCGACGCGCCGGAAACACTGGAACTGAAGGACGAGGATGGGACGATCCTCTGGAGTCAGGAAGCCTATGCGTTCCTGGACGATTATGAAAAAGCGCCTGACAGCGTAAATCCCAGCCTCTGGGAGAACACGAAGAACAACCATGCCTATGGTCTTTTTGAAGTGACGGATGGCATCTATCAGGTCCGCGGCTATGACATGGCAAACCTCACCGTTGTCAAGGGCGATACCGGCTGGATCGTCTTTGACACGCTGATGAGCGTGGAGTGCAGTCAGGCTGCCATGCAGCTGATCGAAAAGAATCTTGGTAAATTCCCGGTCAAGGCCGTCATCATCTCTCATTCCCACGTCGACCATTTTGGCGGCATCGCCGGCGTGATGGCGAAAGAGGATAAGGCAGACGAGACACTTTCTATTGAAGATCAGCTCGCCAGCGGCAAGATCCCCGTGATCACGCCTGTGGGCTTCACGGAGCACTCCGTGAAGGAAAATGTCTACGCCGGTAAGGGTATGGGCCGCCGCAGCAATTATCAGTATGGTATCCTTCTGGCCCCCAGCGTGACTGGCAAGCTGGCGCAGGGCATCGGCATGGGACAGTCCACCGGAACGGTCTCGTTCATGACGCCCAGCTATGAAATCACGCAGTCCGGCGAAAAGCTGACGATCGACGGTGTGGAGCTGGAGTTCCAGCTCACGCCGGGTACGGAAGCGCCCGCCGAAATGAACACGTGGCTGCCCCAGTACAAGGCGCTTTGGATGGCGGAAAACTGCACTGGCACGCTCCACAATCTCTACACGCTGCGCGGCGCGGAGGTGCGCGACGGCGCGGCATGGGCAAGCTATATCACCGAGGCCATTTCCCTTTACGGCAAGGACGCGGAGGTCACCTTCCAGTCCCACAACTGGCCGCACTGGGGAAACAAGGTGGTGAACGACTACATGGTCAACACGGCTGCCGTGTATAAGTTCATCAACGACCAGACTCTGACCTATATCAATCAGGGCTACACCAGCGACGAGATCTCCAACATGATCGAGCTGCCGGAGGCGCTCAATAAAATCTGGTACACCCGCCAGTACTACGGGACGGTCGCCCACAACGCCAAGGCGGTCTACCAGAAGTTCATGGGTTGGTATGACAGCAACCCTGTCAACCTGAACCCCCTCATGCCAAGCGACAGCGCAAAAAAATGGGTGGAGTACCTGGGGGATGTTGACAAGGTCCTGCAAATGGCAAAGGCGGATTTTGACAAGGGTGAATATCAGTGGGTCGCCGAGGTCACAAACACCATCGTCTTTGCCGACCCGACGAACACCGATGCGCGGCTTCTGTGCGCCGATGCACTGGAGCAGCTGGGGTATCAGGCGGAGTCCGGTCCGTGGCGCAACGAATATCTGACCGCCGCGCAGGAGCTGCGCCATGGAAACGCCAATTTCACCGCTTCCACCAAATCTACCGGCGACATGGTCAAGGCCCTCTCCGCGCCCATGCTGTTTGACTATATGGCCATTGTCATGGACAAGCAGGCGCTGGCTGACCGCGACTTCACCATGAACGTGATCCTGCCTGACGTGGGCGAACAGCACATGCTCCGCGTGAAGAATGGTGTGCTGCTGGTCTATGCGGATACATTGTCTGATGATGCGGACGTGTCTATTACCTGCCCGAAGAATGCGCTGTTTGCGATCCTGACCAACAATCAGGAAACGGTTGCAAAGGCCGTCAAGGTCGAGGGCAGCGCAGAGTTGCTGACGCTGATGATGGAGAATATGAACCAGTTCCCGATCACCGGGACCAACCCCTTCAACATCATCGAGCCGTAACAGCTTCGCGGGGCGGTCCGTGGGAAGACCGCCCCGCTCGAGAAAAAACAGCAAGATGCTTTCAACGCAAATCAAAAGGTGACTATGGACATTTACGCCAAGGTGAAGTACAATAAGCCTTGGGAACTGGCACCGGTGATAAACCAAGCTTTCAGCACAAATAGTGAAAAAGAATCGGCTTAATTGATGGGTTAACTCGTAGGGGAAACGGCAAGACAGAACGAGGAAACCCTTGAAAATACAGGGGAAAAGGCGAAAAACTGATTCAATACGGCCTCAAAGCCGCCCGTCGGGCCCCTCAGTTCAGCAAGCGCTGAATTTATTCGGAATATGCCAAACGCTCCCCGGGATCTCAATGAATCCCGGGGAGTTATTATCTGTCAGGCCGCCGGATGCAGCCCGGATCTTACCCGAAGGGCCTGGCGTTTTCGCCGCGGCTGCCTGCGATCATACAGAAACAGCCTCCATTGAAATGTTGTCGGGTTTATCCGTGAATATTTCAGTAGAGGCATTGATTTTTGGGGGTGAGACGCTTGTCTGAACCGTGCCTTTTCATCGCTCATTTCATCGCTCATTTCATCGCATATGGAGCGCATCCATGCGCGATGCTCTGATGACCGAACGCAGTGGCCCCGCCTGCATCATCCTGCGCAGGGTAAAAAAAGCGGGCGGCTTGTGAAAAGCCCCTTCGGACCTTCTCACAAGCCGCCCCGTTTTGGCGTCCCAGAAGAGATTCGAACTCCCGACCCCACGCTTAGGAGTTACAATTTGAGCAGTAATCCCGTGTCAACCGAAGTCAAAGAAAGTCAGTATTTTCAAGGCTTTCCGGCACTTCGGAGTCAATTTATGTAGGCCAGAACAAAGCAAAATAAAGCCTGATAAACGCAGGATGATTAGAAAATCCTTAGATTTTTCTAACCTTGGGGATTGGTGCATTTGCCCTCGCCTCGATATCAGAATGGAGTATACTCCTTCTCTTCTGCTGGATATTCTCAAATTCTTATAACTGTTTAGCAGTAAATTGATAGAAATGAATCATCATAGTGTCCTACGAATACTTCCGTCGATACGATCTTTCTCATATGTAAAGAGTGCTTCCCATTCACTCCATTGAAGAATAGACCGATCAGAGGCGTGGATTTCTTTTTCGCTTTTCATAAGCCAAATGAGTTCCATACCGCTTGAACTTATGAAACTATCCAGCAAATCCTTTCGGACTACAATGCAGTTGAGATTTTGAGTCAAGACAACATCAAATGCTGCGAGTTTCCCATCACTATCGAAGTAGAATCCATCCGCCTCCAATTGTTGGAGATGAAGTGTCTCTATTAGCATAGCACAGGGAACATTCCAAGATAATGCGTCTTCCTTTGAAGCATCATATTCTTCTTCCCAAAGAAGATTTGACGAAGCATGAAGTATTTTCCCGATTTCTTTTTTTACTTCAACTTCGCGAGTAACTTCCTTATAGCCGATTTCAGGCATCTCGATTTCGACTTCTGGTGAATCACCCCATTCATTGTCCAGTTCTTCGCATTCATCATTCCACGCATCATCTTGCTCATCAAGATACCCCAGCTTTTTTATAAACTCCTCCATTGCGGACAAATCCGGTACTTTAATAGTCTCGTGAACAGTTTCTTTCTCCCCTGTTTTCAGACTTGCATCAACCCATGCGGACTCATTGAAAGAACAGCAACTGGGTGCCCATGGGTATTCTCTGTTGAACACAGTGTAGGTTTCATGATGAGATGCCGTCTCCCTTGTTATTACGCTCAGCCCCTTATTGGCACAGCTTTCAAATTCCTTTTTTTGCTCTGGCGAAACAAAGTATGCATACAGCCAACTCCACACATAGAGATTTTTAATATCCAAATCCTCTCTACCAGTGTCGAAGTATGCTGAAAGCGTGACCCACTCTGTCCCACATACATCTTTTAGCAGCAATGCATTCTTTAGATTCTGATGAAATACTCCTTTGGAGTCAAGCCATGCCCGTTGCTGCTCAGCAGATGAAATATTGGTACAAGCATTTTCTTCTACTGCCGCTGTGGCAAAATCATCAAGGAATTTGAAATGCGGTGCATCGGGATACACCATAAAATTCTGATTAAGTGTTGGATCAAAATCACGAACATAGGGTTCCCATGTGCCTTCAAAAGGAATCTCATCAGTTTCTTGAAAGCAATATTTGTCAACCATTCTGCAATGATCCGATACTCGGGAAAGTATGTTGTACATTGCAATCCACTGGTATTTCTTTCCTATCCGCTCTGTTTTTGCCGCCATATGCCTATCAAAACTTCTATGGTATCTGTCATACTCTCCGAAGTAATCTTCGGAGTACTTCAGTTCGTTTAAGATGAAATAGACCGCATAATTGAATATCCTTTTGTCATCAACTTCAAAGTTTTGGAGTGCGGCTTGAAAAACATAGCGGCCGAAATCGCCATACATCCCCATTCCTTCAAAGCGCATCGAATGAATGAGCCATAATAGAGCGCCTGAATACTTCTTTTCTAAGTAGTGCTGATCTTCTATTTCAGGGATTGGCTCCGATTTATAAGGTGGAACAATCTTTCTGGTATCGACATTTCCGTCATAGTTCGGATTCTCGTATAAGAATCTCACAATAATAAGTCGGGCATAGTCTCTTAGTAATATATCCGGATATACTGTGTCCTTATCGAAAATTGTGCTGTATACATACTCTGCCAACACTTTAAAACAGTCAGAATCTGTTCTCTTTTTCTTACAACATGCGCCAAAAACAATCCCATGAAGTCTCTGAAAAACATATGGATCATTAACACCTTCAAATTTTTGAAGGAGCGTCTGGCAGAGAGAAAAATGCTCCTTCAATACTTCTATCATGGCTTTGGATGCGTTATCTCTCAGCCAGCGATTGGAAGAGGTTAGCAACCAGCCGAACAATGTGAGGAGCAACTCAACTTGCTTTTCGGTTTTGAATTCCAGTTTTTCGCCGCGGTTATACATCTGGATGAGTTGCGTAATCCGATTGCTGTAATCAGCCCTGAAGCCGTTAATATAGATCGTCCAAAGGTAGTCTCTTCGATTGAGTTCATAATTATAGAGTAGCTTATGCAAGAAGTCTGCGTTAAGCGGGTTGGATGTCTTCACACTATTCCCGATAAGCATCTCCCACACATCGTCCTTTTTGTACGTATATGTCCTGAGCAGATCTTTGAATGAATCTGTCGCGATGGTGTTGCTTTTTCTCCACTGAAATGACCCAATATATCTTGACATAATTATTTGCTTGTCATTTTCGTCTGATATTTGCTCAATAATATCGATGCATTCTTCTCCAAACTTTTCTGCATACAGGGCACAGGCATTCACAAACAGCCCGATATTCCCATAATTCCCCAGTTCATTGCTTCGGATATGCAAAATATTATCAGTCAGATATTGACGTACTTCTTGTCCTCTATTGCATGTTTTGAAAATCGCTTTTGCGCAGAAATAATCATTCATTTGATCATATGCAAAATAGAATATTTCTTTTTCATCATGAACAGTGTTATGAAGAATTTGCTCTTTTTCCAATTGCCTAAGAAAGGGGGCAGGCGCTATCCCGTATTCGCTCCAGAATGGTAATTGGTTGATCTCTGTTTTCGAAATTATCCTAGTGTTTTTCGAAACCATTGTAGCAGCGATCTCAAAAATAAGCGGATTTAGAATATTATCATCTTCTGAATATCCGTTATTTATAAGCGCATCTTTCATTGATTTGTATATGTTTATATTAGCATGTTCAATTAATCTCTCGTAAAGCGCTGGAAGACTCACTTCTTCTCCGTTATATGTTTTGCAATACAGCAAAAGGAAAAGTGGTTTTGACATCTCATAACTAAAGTATTCGAGTGGGGTAAAGGGAATATTGAAGTGATTCAGGAACGACCTTACAGCATCAATGCTGTTATCTGCAAATCCTCTATGACATAATGTTACTACATCACCGGTCTTCATCTGCTGAAGTACACTGTCCGGTATCAGCTGTTTTTCATATTCAGGTCGGTATGTTAGCACCAACTTAACCATTGCAGATTGTTTGACCTTTTCGATAATTGCAGGCAATCCGGATTTCCATAATCGATTATTCCACGTTTCATTTAGAGCATCAATAAAAATAGGAATAATGCAATCATCTTTTTCACCAATTGCTTCAAGTATATCGATAAGGTCTTCAAAGCTGAAATCCAAACGAAGATTCTTCATAATTTGTTCATGGATCGGCTCCGCTGTGAAGTAGATCCCTGCCACCAATAAGAGCGAAGCTCTGCCAGCATCAATGAGCTGTTGCGTTTTATGTGCCAACAACTGTGATTTACCAGTTCCCGGATCTCCGAATACGGTCAGGACATCGCCCTCTAGAAGTTGACGATCTCTATCGGTAATCTCCAATAAACATGGAAGTTCAATTAGCGCATTAAGCCTTTTAATTTGGTCATCCAAACGATAGCACTCCGTATAGGCCGCTGTTATCTGCTCCTTACTCACACCTTCTTTTTTATGAGCAAGTGCATTCTGTTCATCTCTTTGATTTTGCAATTTTTTGCGCGTTTCCTCTACTTGATCGCAGAATTCTGCAGTAGCCGATTCCACGAGTCTTCTCCAGCCAAAAGCGTCCTGAAGCGTTCGGGTTGTAACATCCGGTAGATCATTTACAGCCTGTCGGACCGCGCAAAGGTAAGAACGTTCCTCGTCCCTTTCTCCATACATCGCCCCGACTTTTTTCAGAAGTTCCGTCTTCTTGTTGTTTATTTGCTTGGCTGCGTTCTGGTCTTGGACAAACAATGACAGTTCATCATTCGCCGAAGTATTAACATTAAAATCTCGATTATAGCGAATTCCAAGTTCGTCTTGCATATGGCTTGTGTGAGTTGCAAACCACTCATGCATGAGAGTATGATTTCCAAAGTAATACAAGCCTAAATACGGATACTTTCGAACAAGGTCTAAAATTGCATTATCTGTTATAGGTTCAAGTGTAATTCCAGAAGTCTGCAGAATACCTGCAGCATCAACATAACCTTTGGCTGAAAGCGTCAAAGGTTTATTGCAAAAGAGATAGACAGCATCCACTCTGCCGGCGTAATACTCAATTATTTTCTCTGCGGAGTGCTTTATCTGATCATAGTCCACATTATTATCAAAGTATTTAACCTGAAATCCGATCCAACATTTGGTTTTCTCATCGTATATTGGATCAGCTTCAAGCCCCGCGTTATTTGGATTGACATGGAGATATTTTTTCTCTTTTTTAGACAAGTTCTCATTTGTAAACAGCTGCCTGCAGAGATCTTCAAATTTATAACGTATTCCACGCGCATCTTGATTGTATACGCTAAAGCTCTCCCAGTTAATCTGCGTTTGCATTACAGTCTACCCCCTATGCCTAAAGCTAATAATTCAAAAATCAGATGCACCTTATTTTTATTATATCAATTAGTCTGGATTATTCAAGAGCGCAGAGGACAAACAATTTGTAACTTGGTCCTCCGTTTTACGACTTATTTGTAGGTGGATAGAAGAATTATACAAAAAGGGGGCAACAACAGGTTTGAACTGCTGTTGCTCCCCCACTTTATTCACTTCAGACTCTTTGCAAGAGCTGCTAATAACGCTGCTGCTTTCGGATTCGCCAAAAGCTTTTGTAAAGCGGAAACATCCAAAGAACCGCCGGCAGGACTTGTGTTGTCTTCCGCCTCTTCGGAATAGAATGCCTTTTCAAACAACTGTGCGTTATGTTTGCGACCCTCGTCCAAAATGTGGGAATACACATCGGACACCATTTTGGATTGGGCGTGACCGGTATCCCCCTGTACCGCCTTGATGTCACCGCCATTGAGTTTCAGCTTATATGTTACGCTTGCATGGCGAAAGCTATGGAATACGATAGGCGGGAACCCATGTTTCTCAATCAGCTTCTTCAGTGCTTTTGCAATCGTATTCTGCTCTGTAGGAAGTCCGAACGGACCTGCAAAGACCAGACCATAGTCATGATAGGCATCGCCCATCAGCTCCTTTACCTCGTCCTGGTCTTCTTTCCACGCTTTCAACATTTTTGCAACTGTTTTCGGCACAAACACCTTGCGAATACTGCTGGCCGTCTTAGGCTTCTTCAGAACGAGCGCAGTTGACGAAGTGGGCAAAGAAGGAAATTCGAGCTGTATCCCGGTTTTCTCGACCTCTTGAATGGTTGTTTTCTTTACTCTTTGGAGTTCCTTTTTGATAAAAACAGCCGCCGAATCGCATTCAATGCTTTCCTCGGATACGTCAACGCAATCCCACGTCAGGCCGAGCATCTCGCCTATCCTCAGGGAACAGCAAAATGCAAGGTTCAACGCAAGTGTCAGTCTGGGATCGTCGCAGACTTTCAATGCTCGAAACAGAACATCAGAAGTCCAGATTTCCCGCTTCTGCGGCTCATATTCCGGAAGCGTTACATTTTCGGCAGGGTTTCGCTCGACGAGTTCCCATTTTTTCGCTTGGTTAAAGCAGCTGCGAATGATTTTATTGATGTCACGAATCGTACCCGGAGTGACAAGCCGGCCCTCTTGGGTCTTTCTGTTTGTAGAAACAGCCTTGGGTTTTTGAAGAAGCTTATAAAAGCGATCGAGTGCGCGTGTATTCACATCGGAAATCCGCATATTCCCGAGATGTGGCAGGATATAATTGTTGATCAGTCCCATATTGCCCTTATAGGTTGACGGTGCCCATCTTTGTCGGCCGTAAATTGTAACATGTGAAACGCCGTATGTGACAGAGTAAGATGTCAAAGCGGCTTTTGTGTCCGCATATAACCAGCTGGTTACCGAGAAAAAAGAAATCATCGCCAATGCGGAGCTTGTCCGCAAAACGCTGTGCGCAACGGATGCCTTACAGATAGAAAAGCAACGTCTGGAAGATGAGCTTTCGATGATTGTTTCCATGACACAGAGCATCGTTACTGAAAACGCCCGGATTGCGCAGGATCAGGACGAATACAAAAAACGCTACGACAGTCTTGTAGACAGGTACGATGAAACCAAGGCACAGTACGATTCGGTGGCAGAGTCCATTGCAGCGAAGGAAGCAAAGAGTGTGCGGCTGGCTGAGTTCATCTCCATGATGAAAGCACAGAAAGGCGTTATCAGCGAATTTGACATAGGGCTTTGGAGTAGCACGGTTGAGTATGTAACGGTTGACAGGAGCAAGGGAATCACGGTTACCTTCCGGGACGGCACAGAAATCAAATCATAACAGAATCAAGGCATTTTAGCACTCGGCTACGGTCGGGTGCTTTTCCTTTGTGTAGATACTGTTGCCTAACTGCTCCGTAACGGTGCATACAGCATCGTTATAAGGGTGTGCAAAAAATGCACACGGGGTGTTCATCGTTACGGTGCAGAAATGCGGCTCCGTTACGGCGTATGCAATTCAACATCCGATTACAGGAGAGTTGCTGTATCCGCCAGCTGGGCGGTGCTGGAGTTTTGGTCAGTCTCAAATGCTAGAGTGTATGAATGAGTGGACATCATATGAATTGCGAAAAATTGACGATTATGGAAAGCGGTGCGAGCTTTGTGGAAGCGAGAGAGGAGTATCATCTGATGTCTGCGCCATTATGTTAAAGAAGCCGTTTGAAGAAGCCAAAAGTGAAGCACTGTACCGATATGACCAAGGAATAGTGAAAGAAAAGCCATGGCCACTTTTGTACTTTACAGGCAAAGGAAAAGGTGGCATCCGCCGCAAGCAGTATCTTGATAGTAGTGCCGGAAGGGTTGCCACAAATCTTTGGCTTCATGCGGATACCGGTCATACGGGTGAAGCAGCTAATGAACTTGCTGGAATATTTGGAGGGCGGTCTCCGTTCGATACACCTAAGCCCACTCGCTTAATTGAGAGAATCTTACAAATTGCATCCGATCCTGATTCTATCATCCTCGATTCCTTTGCCGGTTCCGGCACCACCGCCCACGCCGTTCTGAGCATGAACAAAGCCGATGGTGGAAACCGCAAATTCATTCTGGTGGAAATGGGTGACTACGCCGACAGCATTACTGCCGAGCGGGTCAAGCGTGTCATTAACGGCTACGGCGATGGCAAGAATGCCGTAGCCGGCACAGGCGGCGGCTTCAGCTACTATGAGCTGGGAGAACCGCTGATTCACGGCGATGTGCTCAACGAAAATGTCGGCGTGGAGAAAATTCGGGAGTATGTTTACTTCACCGACACCAAGAGCCGCCTGCCGGACCCCCACCCGGACGAGCCTTATTTCATGGGTGTCCATGTTAACAGCGCCTATTACTTCTACTATGAGCGGCAGGCTGTCACCACTCTGAACCGGGAATTCCTGCATACGGTCAAAACCAAGGCGGACGCTTATGTGATCTACGCCGATCTCTGCACCCTCAGCGAGGCAGAGCTGGAAAAATACCATATCACATTTAAGAAAATCCCCCGGGACATTACGAGGCTGTAGTTCGGAATTTGGAATGCGGAATTAAAAAATACGAATTACGAATTAGGAATGCGGAGTGCGGAATTAAAAATTACGAATTCCGAATTACGAATTACGAATTATAAAATGGGGGGTGGCAGTAATGAAAACTGATAACATTATTGTGGATAAAAGCAAAGTGTTTGCTTTGCGGATTATTCGACTTTACCAATATTTGAAAAATGAAAAAAGTGAGTTTGTTTTGTCCAAACAGTTATTGCGAAGCGGGACAAGCATTGGCGCAAATGTAAAGGAAGCAATCCGTGGGCAAAGCAGAGCGGATTTTTACGCAAAGCTGAACATCTCCTTGAAGGAAGCCAGCGAAACAGAGTATTGGCTGGAACTGTTGCATGAAAGCGAATACATTGAGGAAAAAACTTTCAATAGTATTTACGCAGATTGTCAGGAGCTGATAAAACTTCTTGTGGCAATCACGAAAACGCAGAAAGGAGAATTATAATTCCGAATTACGCATTCCGAATTATGAATTGAATTGTTATGGAACTCAACAATTATCAAAAGCAAGTCATGCGTGACCTTTCCGCATACCTGAACTGCGTGAATCGCAGCGCGAACCTGTTTTCCGCCTGGCGGGAATACTGGTTCTCCAAAGATGTAGCAGTCGGCCTCGGCGGCGTACCGTCTTACAACAATTCCATTGAATGTGTACCTCATGTGTGTATGAAGGTACCGACCGGTGGTGGCAAAACCTTTATGGCCTGCGCCTCTGTAAAGCGTATCTTTGATGCATTACCCACCGGAAAGCCACAGGTGGTGGTATGGCTGGTACCCAGTGATTCCATTCTGACCCAGACGATCCGCACCCTGTCCGATGTGAACCACCCCTACCGCCAGAAGCTGGATCAGGACTTCGCAGGACGTGTCGGTGTTTACACAAAAGAGATGCTGCTGAACGGGCAGAATTTCTCACCGGATACCGTCCGTGAAATGCTGATGATCTGCATTATGAGCTACAGTTCACTGCGTATCAACAGCCGCAATCGGGATGTCCGCAAGGTCTATCAGGAAAACGGAAATCTGTTCCGTTTTTCAGAATACTTCAAGGATAAAGAAGCTCTGCTGGCAGATACACCGGATACGGCACTGATTCAGGTGCTGCGGCACTTGGAGCCGGTGGTTGTTGTGGACGAGAGCCATAATGCAGGATCTGATCTCAGTACCGAAATGCTGAACAACCTGAATCCCTCTTTTGTCCTTGATTTGACAGCTACTCCCCGAAAGAATAGCAATATCATTTCTTATGTGGATGCCAGGGAACTGAAGAAAGAGCACATGGTGAAGCTGCCTGTGGTGGTGTATAATCGCACAAGCCGCCAAAGTGTCATTCAGGATGCCATTCAGCTACGCGGCAGCATTGAGCGGGAAGTGATTGCAGCGGAAGTAGCCGGTGGCCAATACATCCGCCCCATCGTACTGTTTCAGGCACAGCCCCGCACCGGGGACAGCAGTGATACCTTTGACAAGATCAAAGCCATGCTGATCGACATGGGTATCCCGGAAGCTGAGATTGCAGTAAAGACTTCCAATGTGGATGATCTAAAGGGCTAGGACTTGATGAGCAAAGGCTGTCCGATCCGGTACATTATCACCGTCAACGCGTTGAAGGAAGGGTGGGACTGCCCGTTTGCCTACATACTGGCCTCCCTTGCCAACCGCACCTCTACTGTGGATGTGGAGCAGATCCTCAGCCGCATTTTGCGCCAGCCCTATGCGACACAACATGCTTCGCCGCTGCTGAATACATCCTATGTATTGACCAATTCCGTAGACTTCCACAGCACATTAGAGAAAATCGTAGTTGGTCTGAACAGGGCGGGCTTCAGTCGCAAGGACTATCGTATCGGTGAAACGATACATGAAACGAGTTGAGTGGTACTTGGCTCATGCTAAGTGTAGCGACTATTATGCCTATACGCCCAATTATATTGATGATGTCAAGCATGCTGGGCCATACATCAAGCGGGAAGACCTGTATGGAGAGGAAAAAGAAAGATCCTTTGAGGGCACTACATACCGAGTGCCAACAAGAGAGGACGCAGTACTTCGTGCATTCTACGGATCATCTTGGGATACATCACCATTTATTTCAATTACAATGCTTGAGAGCGGGTTTGGAGAGAATTGGTATAGTCAGAAGAGATTCCCGGTTACTAAAATGAAACACCTCTCCTATATTACAATAAAAACTGGGCAGGAGACTCAGATAAAACAAAAGTAATTTGCATCACAGCCTGCTTTAATTGGCTCAGATTAGTATACCGGCACTCCATAGCCGAGAATTTCGTAGTAGCCGATGGGGTACCAGCGTTCGGCGCAACTATCACTTGTATTGCCTTCTACGGTGTAGACATAGCCGTCTTCGACCTTTTCTACGATGCCTACATGGTCTGACAGGCCGTCCTGCGGGCCGCTGTCACCCTTGTTGTCCCAATCGAAGTAGATAATCATGCCCGGAACAGGCTCCACGGAGCCGTCCACCCATTGGCTGCGTTCCTTGAACCAGTTCACGCCGGTGACGCAGCCTGCGGTGTTGGGGATGATGCCTGCTTCAAGGTAGCCGCATTGGTCAGCGCACCAGCTCACAAAGCAATGGCACCAGGCAACACAGCTTTCAAAGCCGTACCAGCTCCAATAGGGTTCGCCGCCCACATTGCCGATCTGCGACAAGGCAACCATGACAATATCGCTGTCCCCGGAGTGGATGCCGTAGAGAATGGATGCCCACATGGAATTGTTGCCTGAATCGAGCATGGCCGCAAGCTGTTCTCGTTGATCTTCGTTGAAGCCAAATAGACAGAATGGCAAGCATCAGCTCTAAGCCGCCGGTAATCACCATTTTGGTAATGGCGAAGCGGACAAACAGTTTCACGGCGTGCTCCGGGCGCTTGAGATCGGCAAACGAGCCGCAGGTTTTCATCACGCCCACGACAAAAAACAGTACCATGAGCGCATACGCAAGGGCTTGCAGGGCTCCGTGGATGTTGACCATCACGTTCCAGATTGCGCCGCCCTTGAATGTCGCCGGGGATTGGGTCAGAAGCTGCCATAACTCTGCCAGCTTCTCGTTCCACATCTCCAATGTACTTTCCAGATTGCCGGCAATCCAACTGTCCGACATACCTTACGCACCTCCTTCCGGGGCAGACCACGGCGGCCTGCCCCTTGTATGTCGAATGTCAGCCAACGATCAGGTCGAGGATTTCCTTGGCAAAGGTAATGATGATGCCGCCTGCCAAAGTGAGGAAGCCGTTAGAACGCTGGCTGGGATCATGGCTCTGGAAGGACAGACCGACCTGCACAACGCCCCAGCCCAGCAGGATCAGACCCACGGCGCGGATCAGGCCAAAGATAAAGTCGGACAGGTTGTTGACCACCGACAGCGGATCATCGGCGGCAAAGACGGCGGGCATGGCAAATGCCATGATGAACGCCACCATAATGACGGCAACATAGGTACGGAAGCCGCGCTTGACCTTTTCGGGAGCAAGGCGGCTTTCTACGGGATTACGCTTTTTGTTTTTCTTCATGTTCGTTTTCCTCCTGTTGTTTCAAAAATTCTTCGATTTCTTCATCAGAAATCAGTTCGTACCGATCCTCGTCCACTTCCGGTTCCTGCCCGGTCTGCTCTTGCCGGGCTTTGTCGAACACGATGGACGCAATGCTGAGATTATCCAAGCCATGCTGATATGGCGCGGCTTTGCCATCCGTGGTGAGGGTCACATTGGGGTGCTTCAAAATATCGTATTTGAAGTCCTGAATCGGCCGCTCGCCGCGAATGAAAAGAAGTGCGTAGCGGTTATCCAGCATACGCACTTCGTCCGGGGTCATCAGTTCTCTGCCTGTGATTTGCCAGTTGGTGGAGTAGCTGCCGCTTCTGCCCTTGGACTGGCCGTAGGTGTTGGTGTCGATGGTCTCCTTGCCCAGCAGTTTGGACACATACTCATGGGTGGACTGCTCATTGCCGCCGAGATAGAGAAATTCATCGCAGTTGCCGACGATGGACTCCCATTCCTTTTCAAACAGCTTTTTGAGCTGAGCCAGGTTCTGGACGATGATGGACACAGAAATTTCTCTGGAACGCATGGTAGCCAGCAGCTTATCGAATTCGTCCGGCAAGGCAACATTGGCAAATTCGTCCATGACAAAATGCACATGGACAGGCAAAGCACCGCCGTGAACCACATCCGCCTGATAATATAGCTGCTGAAAAAAGCTGGGTGTGGAGCATACCGACAATGAAGTTGAAAGAGGCATCGTTATCGGGAATCACGGCATAGATCGCCGTTTTCTTCTCACCAACTTGTGCTAAATCCAGCTCATCCGTCTGCGTGATACCGGCGAGAGAGGTCAGATTGAACTTTTCCAATCTTGAAATCAAGGTGATCTGGATGGATTTCAGGGTCTTCCCGGAGCCGGAATGATAAGCCTTGTAGTATTTCAGGGCGATATGCTCCGGATTCTTCATCTCCAGCTTGCGGAACAGAATGTCCAGTGGTGATTGAAAGGCTTCATCATCCTCCCTGACCTCACCGGCACGAATCATTTCCATAACCATAAGGAAATTCTGCTCGTCCTCCGGGGCTTCATAATGAAGGTAGAACATCAAGGCAAGCAGGAGCATCATTGCCGCCTGATCCCAGAACGGGTCCTGCGAGGTGCTTCCCTTGGGCGTGGTGTTCTTGAACAGGTTGGTTGCCAGCTTCTGCACATCATTGTCTGTCTTGAGATAGACAAAGGGATTGTAGCAATGGCTTTTTTCCATGTTGATCAAGTCGATCACCTTGATGTCATAGCCCTTTCTTTTCAGCAGGTTTCCCGTGTCTCTCAGGAGCTCGCCCTTCGGGTCAAGGCATACAAAGGATGTGTTGGCGTTCATGATGTTTGGCTTGGCATAGAACCGGGTTTTGCCTGCGCCGGAGCCGCCGCAGACCAACGCATTGAGGTTGCGGCGGTGCTTATGCCCGCCCAGGCCGATCGCCACATTCTGCGTGAGGATCTTGTTTTCGGTCTTGGGCTTGGCGGCATATTTGCGGTTGACCTGACCGGCATTGCCCCATTTAGCAGAGCCGTGCTCCTCCCGCTTGCGGTAATTACGGACAGAGGACAGGTAAACCGCAATGGTGATTCCGTAGATGAGCAGAAAAATGAGGACAGTTTTCAGGCTGTCCTCACACCATACAATATAAAAGGGCTGGCGCATGACTGTGCCGAACTCGGTTAGAAGGCTTTTTACGCCGTCATGCAGGGCCGGTGCCGCCAGCAGAGCCAGCCACACCACGGGGACAATGCCAAGGCAGTAGAGAAGGATGTTGCCTTTGGAAAACTTATCGTTCCTCATGGCTCCTCCACTTCGGCTTTTTCACGGGAGCGTCAATGATTCGAAGCAGGAGATCGTCCATAGCCTCTGTGGGCACTCCTTCCTGAATCACCTTGTTTCGGAACTCCATGATAGAGTTGACCAGCAGGCGGTGGTCAAAGTCATCGACCTCGATCAAGCGAATATCCTTTGACATATCCGCCCCCTTATCTGGTCTCATTACGACGTTCCGCATGACGCTCCCTGTTCTTCGTGCCCAATTTCTGCTCCATGCCGCCGGAGATTTTGTTGGCGGCGTCCCGAATCCGCACGACCTGCTCGGCTTCGCCGGAATAGCTCATGTTGTTCTTTCTCCTTTCTCTGTTCAGATTTTTCTTGTTGGATTTCTTTGAGGTTGTCCGCAACCTCAGTTGAGCGTGTTTCTATTTCACTGCATAATTTCACCTTCTTTCTCAGCTTCCGCAGCTGGGCGGAGATCTCAGCAATTCGAGCCGATACGGGATCCTCTCTACCTGCTCGCTTTTCGCGCTTTTGCAGATTTCGCAGCTCTGTTCTCTCTGTCACAAGAGCTGTAATCTGTTCCTGCAATCCGTCCCGATACGCCAATAGCTGCGGCATGGTTTTGATTTTCTGTGAAGCCAGCAGCCGTGTTTGGGCATCCAGACGATTCAGCTTAGTCAAGTCCTCCCATAATGCAGGATGCACCCGCCTGGTTGCAGACGGGTGCTTGACGATGATATGCAATTCGCAACAGTACCGCAGATACAATGCCCGCAAGCCCTTGAGTTTCGGGGCAGAAGAAAAGCTGCCCCTCACGGGAGCAACCCTGCGTGTAATCGTCGGTTCTTCTATTGGACGCTTTCGGCGGCGGTTGTGATAGACCCGCCCCATGATCTCGTCAAGGGAATAGCCTTCTCCCAGCCGGTCAAGTCGGAAGTATCGTTCCGACCCCTGCGGCTTGATTGCCGGATGTGCCAGCGGGTTACCACCCTTGCCATACAGCTTGATTTCATAGCCAAGCTGGCGAAGCATTGCCCAAAACTCCTGTTCGGTCAGGGATGCTTCGATTGCCCGGTCAAGGTCTGCCTTGATGATGCCCCTTCTGGTGGGCTTGCCCTCCCGTTCGGCAACGACCTCGCCGTAGGTCTTGCCTCTGCCCTCCGGGTGTTTGATAACGGATAGGCCAAACTCCTTGCAAAGCCTGTCGGATACCTCTCGCATCCTGCGATAATCGGCAGGAGAATTGTAAAACTTCAACCCGTCCACATCTGAAACAGAGTTTAGGACAAAATGATTATGATAATGATTTGTATTGCAATGGGTCGCAACGACCACTTGAAATCTATCTCCCCATAGCACTGTTGCAAGTGCCACACCGATCTTGTGTGCTGTGTCAGCATCCACTTCATCTTCTCGGAAGGACTGATACCCGTGGTAGCAGACCCGTCCGCCCAGCTTCCCCTCAAGCTGTTTGACTTCCATGAACTCCGCCGCGGCGGTTTCCACGCTGTCCAAATGGATGCCTGTGACATAGGTGCAACGCTCTGTTTTCAGATCGTCGGCAGCGTAGTCAACGATGCCCTCGATTTCATGAAGCTTCTTTCTGGACGCCTCCGTGACCTTTTCAGGATTCCGGGCATAGCGGATGACCTGATCCACCCGCCCCTTGATAGGCCAAATTGATGTTACTGCTTTGGTTCCTCCTTTCCAAACCTGCGTATTGTCGGAATTTGAGACACTTCAAATATTGCGTATTGTCGGAATTTGTCGGATTTCTAATATTGCGTATTTCTGATTTCTGTGATATACTACGGGCGGAGGCGATAATCATGCTTTTCAAAAGAAAAATTTACAGTAAATTCCTTGCATGGAAGCAGGAATCCTGTGGCAGGAAAGCCCTTCTTGTAGAAGGTGCCCGCCGAATCGGTAAGTCCACTGTTGTTGAGGAATTTGCAAAAAACGAATACAAAAGCTACATCCTCGTGGACTTTGCAAAAGCTTCCGAGGATGTGAAAAGCCTGTTCCAACTGCATTTAGAGGATTTGGACACGCTGTATATGCTCCTGTCTGTCCACTATGGCGTGCAGCTCCATGAGCGAGAGAGCGTCATCATTTTCGATGAGGTGCAGCTCTGCCCGAAGGCGAGAGAAGCCATCAAATACCTTGTGGCAGACGGACGATACGATTTTATGGAGACCGGTTCGCTGATTTCCATCAAGGAAAATGTGAAGGACATTGTGATTCCCTCTGAGGAACGGCACATAAAAATGTATCCGTTGGATTTCGAGGAGTTCTGCTGGGCGTTCAACGAGGCTTCGCTGATCGCATACATTCGTTCCTGCTTTGAAAAACGGGAGCCATTGGAACGGAGCCTTCACAATAAGGCCATGCTGCTGTTCAAGCAGTATATGCTGGTGGGTGGTATGCCCATGAGCATCGTTGCTTTTTTGGAAAGCCATAAGGATTTTGGCAAGGCAGATGCGGAAAAACGGGACATTTTGGAGCTTTATCGCAATGATATTATGAAAATCAAAGCCCAATACCGTTCCAAGGTCTTGGCGATTTACGATCAGATTCCGGGGCTGCTTTCCCGCCATGAGAAGCGGGTGGTATTTGACCGTATTGCGAAGGATTCCTCTGCCGAGCAGTATGAGGAAACCTTCTTCTGGCTTTCCGATTCTATGGTGGCCAATGAATGCCGTCGTGCCAATGACCCCAATGTTGGGCTGTCCCTTACGGAATCGGACACCTATATCAAGTGCTACATGGGTGATACCGGGCTTCTGGTCAGCCATGCCTTTGACGAAAATGAACTGCTGGAGGACGAAGTCTACAAACAGATTCTTGCGGGCAGATTAGGACTGAATGAAGGTATGCTGTATGAAAACATCATTGCCCAAATGCTGACAGCGAACGGACATCGGCTGTTCTTCTATACCCATTACAGCGAAGAAAAGCGTCGTAATGACATTGAAATAGACTTTATTATCTCCAACAACAGCAAGACAAAGTACAAGATGTTCCCCATTGAGGTCAAATCGGGAACGAATTATACGACAGCTTCCCTTTTGAAATTCAAGGAGAAATACAAAAACAGAATCGGCTGTTGCTATATCATCCATCCCAGAAATCTATCCGTTAAGGATGACATTCTCTGCATTCCTCCCTATATGACTCTGTGCTTATAATCGTTGCGGCTGATTTTGTGTGACCCATGAAATCGGCCGCTTTTTATGTTGTATGCCGCCACAATCATCTGCCGTACTTCCCGCAGCTCCACGAGGTCTTTCCGTAGCTGGACAGTGTCAATGAAGCCCACCGTATTTGCACGATGTAAAAGCTGATTGATATTCCCGCCAATCCGCCGCATGAGCCGAAGCAACTCCTTCACATCCGCAGAGGGTGCTTCACGAACCTCTGTATCGCAGATAATCTTCCGTACAAATTCGCCGGAGGAAATCCCGGCTTTCTTCGCCTTGGCAGCGAGCAGTTCACGTTCGGCTTTGGTGAGCCGCAACTCAAACCGACTATTCAAGTACTTCTTATTGCTCCACTGAGGATCAACCATATTGCGAAGCTGGGTGCAGATCAGCATCAAAGTAGTGTTGTTGTTCCGGGAAACTACCCACACACGGAGGCCGTGGTCATCTCTGTGTAGCCTTTCAATGGTGTTATTGGTATCATTGTTGGCTGACTATATTCGGTTCAGAGTATGCAAACTAGTTTACAAAAAATCTTTGAACTATCTTATTGGGAACAATATATCAACAGTTTGATTCGTCTAATAAAGGGATAATAAATTTTATAAGGGGAAGGAATATATGCGTGTGGCGATTATTGACGATGAAATAAATATGTCCATTTTCAAAAAAAAATGTCAACGTCTAAAAGTGAGTAATCAAGAAATTGTAACAAATGGCGAAGAAAAAGTCACTCAACTCACACATTCTACAATAGTCTTAGGGATTATTGATGAATTACAGAATCATCATAACCAACACGAATATATAAATATAAAAATAATGGAGCCAGATCAATTAACCACACATTTGGACAATTTAGTTATTGCATTAACATGGTGTTTAGAAAATGACATAGATCTTATACATTTGAGCATTGGAAGTACATTATATTATGATAAATATGCGCTAAAAGATATTCTTGATAAAATCAGAAAACAAGGCATAATTGTGGTCGCTGCATTTGCGCTACTGCAAAGTGGTCTTTGTTGGCGGCGGCTCTATTCTGCTACGAAAGCAGATTGAGGCATCTAGAAAAGTGGGAACACCGCTCTTTGTGGCAAACATCAATGCCAACGCCACAGGGTATGAATACCTCTATCGCCTTGAAAAGATGGGCAGGTGAAAGTCATGGTAGCCAAGAAAGAACGGGGACGATTCTCCTTGCGGTTCAACATTGGCGACCCCGTACAGAGGGCTGCTGTTGAGCTACTGGAGCTTCAGCCGCCCCACAGCAAATCTCAGTATATCGCCAATGCGATTACTTACTACAATGCAAATTTTGCGGACGACCTAAAACCCGTGAAGGTAGCCCCGGCAGTGCTTAACAGAACCTCCATTGAGTCCATTGTAAGGGAAATCATGCGGAGAGAGGCACAACAGTTAAAGAAGTCAGCAACTCCTTCTGTCAGCTTACAGAAGGATAAAATTGGTTTGCCAATTCTGGAACAATCCGAAGAACCAGATGACAGACTGATGCAGGATGGAACGATGGAAGTAGACGCTATGACCCGTGATATGATTTTTACTACAATGGCCGCATTCCGTAAAGTAAAGTAAAAAACTGCCATTAACTACACCTGCTTTTGAAAATTGGATAAAAGAGGTGTGGGAGTCGAGTTCGAATCGTACGCTCCTACGCCTCTTTTTCTTGCATGGCCGTCAAATAACTATCCACAATATCAATTAAATGCTTCAACTGGTTGGGTGTCAAGGTTGCCAAACGACTTGAAAAAAGTGATTGATCTGCATCGTTGATTTTGCCTAGTAACAGGTAATCTGTGCTGATTTCCAATGCGGCACAGATGCGAATGATTGTGTCCGGACGCATTCCCTTCAATCCGAGTTCTGCACTGGAAATTGTCTGTGTAGTTACATCGGTCCTGTTAGATAAATCCTCCTGTGTAAGACCGAGCTGTTTCCTTCGTCGCCGAATTCGGTCTCCAATTTCAGTTAATAATTGATCCATACATTTTGCCTCCCGTCCTATAGATATATATTATCCACTATGACAGGAAAGATTAAGCGAACATAGTTGAATCTCTATAACCATGTTTATTATTTAAAAATAATTAAAAGGTGGTATTTTTGTGAGTAAGCTAACTTGTGCAATAACAGGCTATCGCCCTTCCCGCTTCAGATTCAAATATAATGAGAACAATAGAGACTGCAAGCGGCTAAAACGACGCATGGAAGAACAGTTTTCCCTTCTATATAGACAAGGCGTGCATCATTTCATCGTTGGTGCTGCCTTGGGGGTAGATATGTGGGCAGGAGAAATCTTGTTAACAATGAAAGAAAAACCGGAGTTTTCAGAGATTAGGCTTACAATGGTCTTGCCGTTTGAAGGGTATGATACAAACTGGGACCAGAAAAGTAAGACAAGGAACAGTAGAATTCGAAATTTGGCAGAAATTTTGGTCGTTGGAAACGAACCCGGTATTTCAAGCTATATTAAGCGGAACCATTTTATAGTAAATCAGGCCGATATTATACTAGCCGTCTTTGATAATGACCGTAAAACACGAAGTGGAATAGCTATGACAGTGCAGTATGCCGAACGGAAAAAACGCTCTATTGTTTTTATTGATCCAAATAATAGCGTGGTTAGTTTTTATGGAGATTTTTTTAAATAGAGACTTATTCACAAAAAATTAAAAAATAACTAGGAAAATGCACTTGACTTTTTATAAGACTATGGTATTATATTATCAAGGATACTACTCTGGTATTATCTTTGGAGGAGGTGATTGTGTGGCAATCAAGTTGTTTGATTCAGAGTTGAAAGTGATGGAGGTACTTTGGAAAGAAGAAGATCAACCTGCGAAGTATATTGCCAAAGTATTGACCGCTGAACTGGGGTGGAATGTAAATACGACTTATACGCTAATTAAGCGCTGTATTAAAAAAGGTGCTATTGAGCGTACCGAGCCAGGTTTTATGTGTCATGCATTAATTCCAAAGAAAGATGTGCAAGAGGCAGAAACAAACGAACTGATTAACAAAATATATGACGGCTCTGCGGATAAGCTATTTGCCGCTTTATTAAGTCGAAAAAAATTGTCTTCCGAGCAAATTGACAAACTGAAAAAGATTGTTGGTGATTTGAAATGAGGTGATAGATATGATTCTGTTGCACATGAGCTTTGCTGGCGCAGTCATGGTTTTAGCAGTCACGGTCATTCGTGCCCTATTCCTTTATAAAGTGCCTAAAAGGACTTTTATTATACTTTGGGGAATTACACTTGCTCGATTGCTTATCCCCTTTTCCGTTCCTTCTGTGTTCAGTGTATACACTTTCTTTGGAAAAAATGAGCCAGTTAGCAGTAATATAGGAAATACTGTAACCAATAACTTTGGATCAGTTATTCAAGAAAGTCAACCAACTTCCAGTTCCAAGTTCATTCCTCATTTTGAAATATCTATCCCGGCTTGGGCAATTATTTGGGTAATCGGAGCAATTATATGTGCAGTTGTTTTTTTGATTACCTACTGGAAATATTACAAAGAATTTCAAATGTCCTTGCCATTAGATAACGACTTTTTACAAAAATGGTTAAGTAGGCATCATATTAAGCGTCCCCTTCGTATTCGGCAATCTCAAATGATTTCGGCACCACTCACTTTCGGCATCATTCGGCCAGTGATCCTGATGCCTAAAACAACAGATTGGACTGACGAAAGGACACTACAATATGTTTTGGCGCACGAGTTTGTGCATATCCGAAGATTTGACAGCCTATCAAAGGTGATTTTGCTGATTGCTCTTTGCGTGCATTGGTTTAATCCTTTTGTGTGGATAATGTATATTCTTGCTAATCGAGATATCGAATTATCTTGTGATGAAGCCGTTCTTTGCCTATTTGGTGAAGACAGGAAAGCTTCCTATGCTCAAATGCTTATTTGTATGGAAGAAACAAAAAGTGGATTCATCCCTTTTTGTAATAGTTTTAGTAAAAATGCAATTGAAGAAAGGATGGTTGCCATTATGAAAACGAAGAAAAGAACACTTGTTTCCATGGGGTTAGCAGTATGTCTCATCGCTGGAACAACAATCGCTTTTGCCACTTCTGCCGCCGCTGGCGAGAGCGAATTACCCATAGCGGTAGACGCGTCTATGGGATTAACCTATACTGTTGATGGAAAGACTTTCCATGTTGATGAAAACGGCAACACATTGGATGAAGCAGAATATGAAAAAGAGACCTCTGGCCAGGTTCTTGATGTTGAATGGTGGACATACGAAGAATACAAAGATTGGCTTGAAAATGAGAAAAAGGAACTTTCTCTTATGGTCGGAACGAAAGGGAGAGCAAATGGCAAGGAGTTTGTTTGGACTCAGGAGATGATTGATGCAGCGATTGCCTCTTATGAGGAAACATTGCAAGACATCAAGAATGGTGTGATGCATTCCAAAACAGTTAATGGTTCTATCGGTTTTGGTTTAGTTATGCAGAACGGAGAAGTAGCCATTCAGCAGAGTAATACAGATGACTAAGAATAATTCTAAAACAGCTACTAATTGGAAATAGGGTAAAAAGGGCGGCAACTTTTTGTCGCCCTTTTTATAAATTTATAACAAATCAGAAGGAATACATCTTCATTTAACCTTTACTAAGCATCTTCAAAGCCTATAACCGGATAAATGTTTAAGTGGCTATCCATATTCATTAACTTGCGGAAGGAAGATTAAATTGAAGAAATAAGAAATATAAAACGGCAATTCTGTTCATTGTTAGAGTAGAATTGCCGCTTTCTTGTTTTTACACAAACTAAGAGAGAATTTAATAGTTGAACCGAATTAAACAGCAAGCCTGCCATGTGATTGGCAGGCTCGTGTGAAAAAGATTCGGTGGTATAGGTGTTGTGCATGATATGGGAAAAGAGCATGCACATAAAGAAAACCACCCATCTGCTAATATTTCACACCGCTTACTACGAAGGAACACACCTTCGATTTCTATATCGAAGGGCAGGACGTGAATTTCGGCAATCAAGCGAAAAGCCTCCGCCTGCCCGAACTGAAATTGATGGCAGATTTCTTTATGTGTGTTTTGCGGCCGTTCTATTGCTAGTCCAGCATAAGAACTGCCGCATTTTTGATTATAGGATTAAATGGCTGCAGTCTAGGTGTCGTTCTCCACCAGTAAATCAAGAAAAATGTTGGAATTCTTGATTTATTGGGAGGAAATAATATGTGGCAAAAGAACAATGACCAGACAAGCAGCGAGAAAACACAAAATCACTTTACAGGATACTTACAGTCTGCGATCAAGCGGAAAAGAGCAGAGTATTTTAGAAAGCTCTATTTACAATATGAACATGAATTGCTTACGGATGACCTTGGGCTTTCAATGGTAATTTCAGATCAGGACGAAATAGGGTCCTTTTCAGTTTTGCAAGACCTAGATAATATCTTGCTGTGGTCTGCTCTATCTACACTTAGTGACAGAGAACTTTATATTCTTATAGAAAGAGCTGTAGAAAAGAGAGATTTTAATGACTTGGCTTTCAAGCTAAATATAGGATATAAGGCTGTAGCAGCAATCTATTATCGCACAATTAAAAAAATTAAATCCACAATGGAGGTGAGAAGAAATGAACTTTGAGCAAACACTTCAACATGCGCAAAATGGAGAAAAGCATGCAATTATGGAAATATTGCAAATTTATCGCCCGTTACTAATCAAGAATTCGATTATACAAGGAAACTTTGACGAAGACTTGTATCAAGAACTGTGTATAGTAGTTTTAAAATGTATTAAAGGATTTCATCAATAAGCGTCTTTCTGAAGAATAAATGAGTGCAGCCGATTAAGTCGGCTGCACTTATTGTATAACATCAAACTTCACATAGTAATAGTAATTCCCAGGCGTTCAGCGATTTCTTCCGGCTTTAGGCCATTCTCTTGCACCTGCTTCATAATTTCCTGAATTTTTTGCTTTTCGGTTTTACTGGATGGTTTTGGATTAAGAATGTTAGCCTTTTTAACCTCCAGCACTTTGATTCTCTCCTGAGCTGCCGCAATCTTTTCTTCAATTGAAGCAACAGCTACTTGCTTTTTAGTTTCCAGCTTTTTAGTTTCCAGCTTTTTAATGGAACCGTTGATCAAGGCAATCTTCGAGTCGATGTCAGCGACTCTTTCCTGAGGAGTACGGCGAGGACGCTTTGCTTTTTTTCGGCCATAAATAATCACATCCTTATCCTTATTTTATATTATAAACACTCCTATATGATACTACAGGATGGTTTGACTTTCAAGGTTCAATATAAAAATGCCGGGCAGAAGGAAACTCCCTCTGCCCGGCGGCGCTGCGTTTGTTACACGAAATCAGCGTACTGTTTAGGTATGTACGCTGTACTGGGCCTTCGCCAAGTCTGCGGCGCCATGCAGGATGATGCCGCCGCAGATCCCCTTTCCTTGGGGCGTGACCTCTTCAAAAAAGAAGCTGTACGGCAAGCCATCATCATAGAGAACGATTTTTTCTGTCCCCCGCCACTGGAAGTGCTGATTCAGAACCTTTCCCAGCTTGTGCCGCAAAACCGGCCGCAGGGCAACCTCATGGAGATTTTTCCGGCTGTGGAATTCATAACGGGGCATGACCCTTTCCGGGACGGAGAGGGTGCGCCACTCCACACCATCCATATCCTCTCCGTTTTCCACAAAAGCATGAAACGGCTCATAGGGCAGCCGGACAGCCTCCTTCCAGCCGTGTACTTTTGCCCCTTCCTCCTGAAGCCAGGTGAACCAGATCCCCAGCATGCTTGTGCCGTCCGTTTCCTTGGTAAGCCGCAGGACGGCAAAGGAACCGCAGTCGTTTAAGATCAGCCGGTTTTGGGGCTGCTGCTCCAACTGCTGGAGCTCACTGCGCAGGATGGCAAAGCTGCGGGGAGATTTTTGATTCCAGGATACAGTCCAAATATCCAACAACTCCTTACAGCAACGGACTCTTATCATTGTGCGGTCATTCATTTACATCCTCCTTCTGCGGCGCGGCTGTGCGCATCGCCGCCTGTTCTACGAGGAAAACAGCCCCCGTATATTGCTCTTTATGGGAAGTCACTGCGGCTCCTCCCATAGAATCCAGATACTGCTGTCCATTCTTGGACTTGGAGATATACACATAGAACTGGCTGGCAACGTATTGATCCCGCTCATAGCATCCCAGATAACGCCTTGCCAGCACGGCGACGGCGCCGATGGCCGCCGCTTTCTGTGTCACCAGGGAAACGGCCATCTTCATTGCGGTTTCCGCGTCTTGATCGTTTAAGCCGGAAGTGTAGATGCGCTCCAAAAACAGGATCAGCATTTCATCGCTGTCTCCCATTTTACCCGCCGGCTGCTCCTGTGCCAGATCCGCAAAGGAAAAATCAAAGTCCGCAGGTCTTTGAAACGCCCCTTTTGTCAGCCGGATGCAGGCGCGGGCCACAATGTCTTCGCCTTTCCGAATCAAAATCATCTTCTTGTTGGAGTCGAAGGCCGCCAGCAGGCAGTCCCTCTGGCTTCCACTCCAACAGGAAAGGCATGTGGCGTGAGGCAGTTCGCCCAACCGCATCGTAAAGTAGAAATCGTCCGCTTCTTCCGCAGCGAACGGCCCCCGCTCCAGCGTGAGATTGCGTTTCCATGCTGCCTCCTGCACCTCGCTGATGGGATAGCGGATCTCCCGCTGCAGGTCGTCAGCAAAGTATTTCAGCGCGTAGAATTGGCCCATCAGTTCGGCCTGCACGATCCTTCTCAGGGCCTCGATAGCCTTGTCATCGCCCTGCAGGTAACCATACAGAGCACGCACCATCGCACTGCCGCCGCGCAGCAGGAAATTGGTGACCGCCTCTTTATACTGCTCCACAAATTCATCGGTAATGGAAAACCTTTCTTTCAGGTCGAGCCAGTCCTGATCCATCGTCAAAACGGCGGCGCGAACTTGCATCCAGTTCCTTTGTCCGGCAATCAATGTCTCATTGTTAAGCGCAAAGATCGCATCCGACTCGGACTGCATCTCCGGGATAAATACCTGCATCTGCTCATATTTCCGCAGCAGCCGCATAGTTGTTTGCCGGGTCAGCCCGCGGATGTGTCCAAAAACATCTCGATACCACTCACTGAACGGCTTTTCCAGCAGACACCGGGCAAGCTGTTCCAATTCCTGGTCTTTTATATAGCGGCTCACCAGCCCGTATTTTAGGAGCTGGCGGAGCGTGAGCAGCCGTCTATCCACGGAAAGGGGCGTCAGCATGGTATAGAGCCGGACATAAACCTCTTCCTGCCGCCACAGCAGCCGCATTTCCTCAAAGGTGTACTGCCTGCCGTCTTCCAGCAGGTCGAAGTAACTGCTGCCGCGTTCTACCGTATCACACGCCTGCAGGTTCTTGGCCGAGAGGCTGTTGAGGTTGCAGTGTTCACAGAATTTGTCCTCAAACAGCAGCGCATACCGTCCCAGGGAAAGGAACAACTCGCTGTACTCGCTTACCAGATCCAGAAAATGCTTCTTCCCATGCTGCACCGCATAAGTGAGAATGGGGAACTGATAGCGTTGGATCTCATTGAAATCCAGATGGAGCCTGCCGGAGTACAGGGCATTGAGATAACTCAGGTCGTTGCGCAGGATCTCCTGCCGCTCTCCTTTGTCCAGCGGCGGTGTGCGTGAGAGAAACCAGTTGAGGTCGTACTGCCCTGCATGATTTTCCAGCCACCGCTCAAAGAAGGCGTCGAGGTCTTCGGCGTCGTATTCAAAGGCGGCCAGCAGGCGGCGGAATTTCATCACATCGGCCGTCTCCACCCAGCGAAGGTCTTTGACCCGTTCGATGTCCAGAGCCAGTGTCACACCCTGCCGATAGAGCAGCGTGAGGACCCGCTGGAGCGGCCGGTTCTGTTCCAGCAGTTCCAGGGCTGCGCGCTCATTGTCGTGCCAGTTGAACAGATACGGGCCGAGAAACGGCTGCCGCATCATGTCCCTTTGGGTGTCCGTCAAGGCAGATACCTCTTCCCATTCCGCAGCCGGGAATGTATTGAGGTTATCAATGATGGCCTGTTCTTCTTCCTCATACTTGATAAATTGAAGGTAGTATTTCATAAAATAAAACCGCAGGGAAGATGGAATATCCGTGGCCGCCGCTGTTAATACCTGCTCCTGCGGATACTGCGTCAACCGCTCTCCGCAGGCCTCCGCTGACTGGAGCATGCTTGTGATTGGCTGGTCATCAACTTCGCTGTCGCACAGCGCCCGGTAAAGGGCCGCAAATTCCGGTGTCCGAACAAGTTCTTTCTGGATCTTCCCGCTCTCCTTTCCGGCATGAAGCCTGTCCTGTAATTGAAAAGACTCCACCCGCTCGCAGGTCTGGTCCAGGGCGTCCTCTGAAAAATTTCCTGTCAGCCCCAGTTTCAGGCCGCTGTTTTCCATGCGGGTGAGCAGGGATAGATGTTTCAGTGTGTTGGTCATGCAGCTTCACCTCCTACGATGGTTTGCACCATTGTCAATATTTCTTCGCGCGGCCGGGGCTCGTACATCACAAGGCTGCCGCACAGCTCAAAAAAGTTTTGCATTTCCTCCGCTGTAAGGACCTGGCCGCAGCCTGCCGGCCATTCCAGCAGCTTTTCATAGACCATATCCAACGCGGCTTTTTTGGCCTCACGGTAATGCTGTCCGTTCATAAACCGTACCAGCGATTGCGCGCTGCCATCATAATACTGCGCCAATTTCTCCTGGCGTTCCAAAGCTTCCTTCTGCTGCCGGCGCTCTTCCTCCTGTGCTTCTTGCTCAGCGGCGGCTTTTCGGTCGGCCTCCAATTCCTCCTTGGAATAAAGCCGCTCCTTTAACTGCCTTGCCTCATAGCCGCTGCAGGCGTCACGGGCCAGGAGCTGCCGGAGCACATCCGCCAACAATGGTTTTCCATAGAGCCGCTGTACCTCTGGAGCTTTTAGGGCACAGAGGATAAACGAATCATAATTTTCCGGCTCCGTCTGGAAGATTGAGGCGTCGATCCAGTCATAAATCTCCCGGTGCTGCTCCGCCGTGAGGAACGGACGGGCCATAGATAATCTGTATGACTTTCTGCTGTAATAGCCCCCTTCCTCTCGGATAAAGGCTTTGTGAAAATAAAAGCCGTTTCCAAAAATTCCTCGAAGCTGTGAAAAAGTGTACTGTCTGAACAGCTTTTGCGCGAATCGGAAGCACCGCCAGCTGGAGATATTCAGCGCATATTCCTGTAAAAGCTCCAGAGGATGGGCACGAGTTCCGTCCCCCTTGTGCTGTTCAAAAAACTGCCACAGATCGATTTCTTTCCGCTCCACCAGCAAAGCAAAGCTGCGAAGCGTATGCCAATGCCGTTTCGTAAAATACTCGGTATAATCCGCACCAGTCAATTCCTGATGCCGCATAAGCCAGCGCCGCAGCGGGATGGCCTTGCGGGAACGGAGCATCTGCTCGGTAAACAGTTCTATGTAGGACTCCTTGCTCAGTTCAGCTGCCAAGATGTCGTATTGCTGGTCGAACGCGTCAAAGCGATAGGCAAACGGCCTTCCGATCTTCTGGTTCATCCAGAGGATGGTACGGGGGGCCGTGGGCTCAAGCCCTGGTTTGACAGCCTCCCAGAGATCTTGGTAGCCCTCATATTTGACCGAAAATTTCTGATAAAACAGGAGCAGCCAGCCAATGTACGCATAGATCTCTTCCGGCTGTCCGTCCGGGCCGTTCAGCAGCATTCGGACGCAGGCTGCCGCGATCTTTTCCGCCGCAATGCCTTTGGCTGAGAGCCGGTCTGGTATCCGGTCCGCCCAAACCGCCAGGGAATTTGCCATCGTGATCTCTTCCATGCTGTACCCGGCAGTATGCAGAATCGAAAATTCCCGGCTGTCGGGCTTCATATTCATGTAGGGCAGCTTCATCAGCGTCCGCAATACCAGGTCGTTCTTTCCCCGATAGCGTTTTGCCTCTTCGGCGTAGAGGCGGATGAACCATTCCAGCACGCCAAAATCCCATCCAAGGGAAATCGTCCGTCCTGCGCCAAACAGCCGCGCCAGCTGCGGCCGCATGATCCGATAGCCCGCCTCCGTATCGTCGAACAAAGAGAGCACGAACAGCGCCTCCTCCGTTCCGGCGTATTCTCTGGCGGCCAACTCGTCCAGCCGGGCGCGGCGCTGGGAAACATCCGTTTCCAGCAGATAGAGTGCGCCTTGCAGGTAAACATCCGCCCCGGCAGTCCTGCGGAGTTTTTGAATAAAATCATTCCGCTGATTGCCCACAAACATTGTGTCGGCCTGGCACCGGCGGGTGTAGCCCAGGGCCAGCGCCAGCGCGCGCAGGATGCGTATGTCTGTTCCCAGTTTTTCCTCGAAGCGCTCCAGCACCTCGCCGGGATAGCGCAAGCTAAAGGGTTCAAAATAGCCGAGGACTTTCTGCTCGTTCTGCCAGATCTGTCTCGCTTTCAGTTGACGGTAAAGGATTCTCGCCTCATCGCCCTGGGCCGTCTGCACGACCAGCTCAGCAAAGGCGTGGTATAGCGTAAGATCTATGACTTTCTGGTAGGCGCTGTATGCAGGTATGGTTTCTTGGTTCACGATATTCCCCTCCTTTTTTACTGCGGCCAATGTCCGCCGGTGGAGTAGTTCCACTCAATCGACCCATCCTCATAAATCAGCGGGCCGTGCGCGGTCAGGCTCCAGCCATCGGACAGCCTTGTGAAATAGGCTACCGTTTCCCACGGGCAGCTTCCCTCCACAACGCCGGTGCAGCGGTACTGTTTATCATTGCGGTTGGTATAAATGCGATTGACAACAGGGATGAAATACTTTCTTTCCATATGGCGTTCCTCCATAAAAACAGAGGGAGAGGGCGCAGACCGCCCTCTCCCCATTGTCAAACTCTGATGAACCGGCAGGTTAAGCCGCACCGGCCATCTGGAAAAATTCTTCCGGCGTCAATACCCGAACCCCCAGCTCCCGCGCCTTGGACAGCTTGCTGCCAGCTTTCTCGCCGCAGACCAGGTAATCGGTCTTGCGGGTCACCGAGCTGCCGGCCGTAGCGCCCAGAGAGGCGATCAGGCTGTTCATCCCGTCGCGGGTGTAGGGCTCAACCTTTCCCGTGACCACAACGGTCTTTCCGGAAAAAGGATTGTCCTGGTTAACGGTCTGGTTGTCGGCCTCCGCCGGATTCTGAATGTCCATCATCATCTGCAATTCCTCCCAAGTACAAAAATTCTCCTCTTTATCGAACCAATCGTGAATATTGCTGTGCAGCGTCTCCCCAAAATCCGGAAGCTGGCGGAAGTCGTACCCGGCATAAACAGCATCCCGGAATTCATCCAGGCTTCCGTGAAATTTCCGGCAAAGGCTCTTGCTGGCGGTATTGCCGACCATTGGGATGTCCATAGCGATGACATACCGCTCGAATGTGGTGTTGCGGCTCTGCTGGATGGCGTCCCAAAGGCGCTGCCAGGATCTTTCTCCGAAGCCGTCCATCCGAATGATCTCATCCTTATGCTGATCCAGACGGTAAATATCCAGATAGCTGTGAATCCAGCCGCGGCCAATCAGCTTTTCCAGCGTTCCTTCCGACAGCCCCTCAATGTTCATGGCCTTTTTGCTCACAAAATGGACGAACTGTTTAAGGCGCCGGGTCTCGCAGGCGGCATTGTCGCAGAACAGGGTCTTGATGACCCGTTCCTCGCCGTTTTCACCGCGGCCACTGGTTTCGTGGATTCTGGTCGGCTCTCCGCAGCAGGGGCACTGGTGCGGGATCACGGCATCCACAGATAAATTGCCCCGGTCCAGATTTTCCTCCACATGGGGAATGATCATGTTTCGTTTGCTCACCAGGATACGGCAGCCCGGCGCCAATTCCAGGTCCTCAATGAAGGACAGGTTGTGCAGGCTGGCTCTGGACACTTCGCAGCCGTCGATCTCCACCGGCTCAAAAATAGCAACCGGGGCAATCTCGCCGGTGCGTCCAGGCGTCCATTCAATCGCCTGGAGCTTTGTCTGGAACAAATCATCCTCAAATTTGAAGGCAAGGCCGTCCTTGTAGTGATGGCCTGTGCGCCCGCAGCTTTTGGAGAAAGCCACATCATTGTAAGTCACAACGATACCGTCAATGGGGATATCTGCGTCCGCCGCATACTGCTTGAGCTGCCGGATACCATCCTCCGTTTCTTCCCGCGTCAGGGGGCGCTTGGTGACCATGTACTTACAGGGCTGGAACCCCAGCGGCCGCAGCGCCTTGAGCCGCTCCGACTTGCGGGGCAGTTCTATGCCCTCCAACACATTGAACGGCATGAACATCAGCCGCCGCCCCAGGCAGGTCCCGGCGTCAAACAGCCGCACCGAACCGGCCGCCAGGTTGCGGCCGTTCTTGTAGGGCTTCCCGTCGCCGTCCACCAGCGTGGTCTTCATCTGCTCGAAATCGCTGGGGCGGATAAACGCCTCGCCGGTGATTACTAAGCGGCCTTCGTACTGGATGTGTGCCGGGATGCCGCCGATGGCGCGGGTATTGTGGGTCACGATCTCGCCTACATCCCCGTCGCCCCGGGTAGCTGCCTCCACCAATTTGCCCTCTTCATAGGTCAGCTTGATAGTAAGGCCGTCCAGTTTGAGCATGAACATCACCTGATGCTCTCCCATAAAGCGGCACAATTCCTCCGCATTCTTCACTTTGTCCAGGGACAGTAGCGGGGTCGTGTGATTGGTTTTCTCCAGCCCGCTGACCGCCGGGTATCCCACGGTGATGGTGGGCGAATTTGCCATCTGGATGCCAGTTTGCTTTTCCAGATCCCGCAGCTCCTCAAACAGCCGGTCATAGACCGCATCGCTGACGCTGGGGCTGTTGAGATTGTAATACTCATTCCGGTAGCGGTTGAGCCGGTCGTTCAGCTCCCGCTGCTTCATCAACAAATTCTGGTCCATCAGGACACCTCCTTTTCTAAAACACGGAACGCCACAATCAGCGTCTCCGCGGTATGTTCGCTGCGGGTGTACGACTTACACACCCCATCTTCAAATTCCCAGGTGCGCGCGGCTCCCCACCAGAGGATGGCGCCGCGCCCCTCGTTTGCCGCATTGAGCTTCGGATCGGGCGGATTGAGCGTTTTGGTATAAAAGCCCTGGGTGTTAACCCATGTGACCTCCCGCAGCTGCCCAATGCACTCCGGCCGGCAGTGGCTTGTGACTTCCAGGCGCATACCAGGCCGCAGGGCGCGTTTGAGTTGGTTCAGGTTTTTAATCATGCCGCACCATCCTTTCCCTGTCCGGGGCATACCGGCCAAAATTCAATTCCCGGATGATGATCTGGATCTTCTCATCATCATCCCATTTTGTTGAGAGGACGGCCCGTTCCGCCCCCTCTCCCGCATGTACGCTTACCTCGCCGCCATAAATCTGCATCAGCACATCGGGGCGCTGGGCGCAGACCACGGCCAGATTTCCAAGCTGTTTCATGGCGTTCTCCTTTCATGCCGTATAGAGCCAGACCACTACCGGCCGGCTCAAATCGGCAGTTTCATAATTCTTCCGTACTTTGACGGGGCGGTAATTCCCATCCAGTTCGCATTCCACACTCTGTTCAATACGGCCTCCGTGCTGGGCCAGATGTTCCCGGAACGCACGCAGGGTATCCAGACGCACCGCCAGCGGGTCGCTTTCCCTGCATCGCAGATCCGCACAGTACACATATCTGTGCGGATTTTCTTTGAGCAGAAAGCCGTAGGTCATATACTGGCGGCACTTGCGCTCGCGCTCCCGCTCGATATGCTTCACATAGTCCACGGCGCTCTTGATGTCCTGCGTCAGACAGAGATACCCCACCTGATAACGCTGCTCGTCCGATAGAGGGATCTCCGTCTTTTTCTGCCCCGGCAGCCCCTTATAAATGCGGAAGCTCTCCGGCGCATAGCGGTAGCCGTGGATGTGGTATTCAAAAGATGTTTTTCTCATATATCCTCCTTGCGGCAGTTGGCCGGACGCCCCAAAGGACGCCCGGCCATTGAACCTGTCTCACGCAGCGGCAGGGAACGCCTGCGGCTGCATGACTTCCGTATTTTCCATTAAGTCGGCCAGCAGCACATCGGCCAGCAGACGGCCAGCCAGATGCCCGGTGTGGATAATCACACGGTCTTTCTGCATCTGGATAAATTCCTCCTTCCGCAGTTCACGGCTCCGTTCGGCCAGCTTCAGGTCGCGGCCGGTAAGTCGGGTCGCTATGACCTTCTGCCACTTCAGCAGAAATTCCGTTGCCTGTTCGATGTCCTCATATTGGCGGTCAAACAGGGTGCGTTTCTGCCTCACTGTGCCATCTGGCTCAATTTCAAGTGTGTAATAGGGGTCTTCCGGTTCATCTGTCCGGCGCAGGAACATGATGAAGCTCTCCCGGCGTTCCATGCGGTCATAGTACCGCTCTCCGGCGCCATCATTGCCGACACAGTGATGAAGCATCCGCCCCTCCTTGATGATTTCAAAGATGTCCTGGGGCGCAAGCACCGTGTAGTCGTTATCGCTGTAGGCATATTTTTCCTGCAGCTCCACACAGATGGCATTGACATGGGGATATTTCACCGCCATTTTCGACGCCTGCTCTTCCAGGCTCCCGGCTTCACTCTGAATGACCAGTTCATCGTGCCGCTGGCGCAGTTTGCGCACACGGTAGACGATCTCATCACTGGTGTCATAGTGCAGCCGTTCCGCCATAGCAAGATAGTCCTGCCAGGTGGTCAGCGCCTGCTGGCAGCTGCCATCAAAATACTCTTTTTGCCGTTCCAGATAGTTTTTGATCTGCACCAGGCTCATTCGGTCTGCGATAAACACCAGATCCTTGGCGCTGATCCGTTCTTTTTTGCTCCAGCGCAGCATATCATCCGTGATACGCTGTCCGGTCCGCTTCTCAAGCTGCAGCCATGCCAGGTCTTCCGTATCGCCATTCATCTGCCGCAGACGGCGGAATTTTGAGGCGTCCAGGCCCAAAGCCCGGATCAGCCCGGGCTCACTGGGGTGCAGCACCAATTTCCGCACGTTGTCGCAGTTATGGAAACACTCCTTTGTCAGCCGCTGCAGTCCAGCCTTCCAGATCTGCTCCATCTGGGGAAGCCTTTTCCAGACTGCCAAGTATTTTTCAGGATCAGTAATCGGATGGCTTCGTATCCACTCGGCCAAGCCGGTTTGACGAAGTTCTTTTTTCTCCAGGCTGGGCAAAGTCTTTCCATATACCCGGCCGGATTGATCACCGTAATAAGCGTAATAGCAGGGGCTTCCTGAAATCCACCGCGCTTCCCGCTGGCAGTACACGCCCCAATAGTAAGAGCGTATTTCTCCGCTGCGGTCATAAATCGAACGCCGGAACTCATGCCAATAGGGCTCGCTGTGCGGCAGGGTATCCTTTCGGTAGGTCCTGCTTACCCAAAATTCCCGGATGACAAAACCATCCCTGCACCGTTGGATCAGATAGGCATAGTATTTATCCGTCTGGAAATAGCCTGCGCGCCCCAGCGCCTTGAACACCACGGGATGCCGGCAGCGAGGACAGCGGCCTTCCTTGTTGTGGTAGGGATGCCCCGCAATAGGAACTTCCTTTCCGCAGAACGTACAATAGCCGGTTTTGGCCCCGCCGCGCTTGTAATGGTAAAATATAAAATTTTCCCGCACGGCTACCTTGTCGGCCCAACGCCTCCAGTCTTTCGGCAATTCCGGAACCTGCGCCAGATCCTGGTCCCACGGGTCAGTGATCCGCTTGTGGCGCCGTTCCAGCTGTTCGTCCCGCACATTCCTTTGAAAGTCAAGAATGCCGAGATCGCCGCCGCGCCCACCGTCAAAAAACTTTTGAACCAGAGCGGCATCTTTTTCGCTGACCCAGCAGGTGGCATAATAGTTTCTCCCCGGCCATGCCAGCCGGTCCAGTTTGGCGTCCCGCCATTTTTTCTCTAAATGGTCGTAAGTCAAAAACTGATGGTTTTCCTTGTCGAGAAATACCTCATAGGCAGGATTATCACCGTCCAGCCGCAGATGATCCGGCAGGAAAAAAGCGGCTTTCAGAATGCCATCCTGCACCAGACAGTTCATAAACGCGAAATAGGTGCGGGTAGTATAGGTGTGACCATAATAAGTCGTCTCCTTTTTTGGCTCATCCGCTATCGCCGCTTCTTTCATCTCCTGCGATGCCGTCAGAGCCGGCATTGCCAGAAGTTCAGATTTCTTCAATTTAGTTCACCGTCCTTTTCTCAAGATCCGCCCCATACCAGACATTGGGCCGGAGCGTCTTGCCGTCAATAGTAGCCACCACAATCTGCTGAATGCAGCCGGTGGCAGGCTCCTCCTTGGCAAAGGCCAGCACATCGCCTTTCCGGCAGCCTTTAGCTATGGGATCAGCGCCGTGGACGGCTGCATAACCGCCGCACGCCTCTGCCCGGTCTTTCTGCACATGGCTGTTCCATTCCCGCTTGGGATGGTCTGCCATAAAGGCGAGACCATGAAGAAAAAGCTCTTTTTTCGTCAGCTTTTTCAGGACTGTTAACTCGGTACAGGAGATTTTGGAGTCCACTGCATCCTCATCAATGTCCCCGCCGGCGTTGACGATATAGTATTCCGAATGGTTCACATTGCCATAGTAGCTGAGGCAGTCCAGCGGGTCTTCGGCACAATGGAAACCGTTTTCCGCACAGTTAGCCTTATCTGTCACATTCAGCCCCATCTGGAACTGATAGCCCCGGCAGACCAATCCCGGCTCGAATCCTTTGTATGCAATCATGCCCTGCCTCCTCAGCCTGCCTTTGCCATGCCAAAATCCGTCAGAGACATCTGCCCGTCGTCAGAAGGCTTATTCAGCGCCGGCTTGGGCTCCAGCTTTTTCTTCTCAGCAGGCTTTTTCTCGGTTTTCTTTTTCTTGGAGGACTTCACGGAAGACTTGCCATAGTAGGGGCGGGGGACAAATTCTTCTTCCTGCTCCTGGTCCTCTTTGGCGTCCGGATCGTGGAAATAGTCCTCCGCCCACTGGTAGCACAGGTCATCCGGAATATCGCAGCCATACCCCTGGCTGCCCTGGCCCGGCTGGATGCCGTTTGCTTTCAATTCGTCCTGGATGTACTCCCATGCCTTGCGGCTGATGTACTGGAAGCAGTGAACCATTGTTTTCTTCGGGTGCATGGTGAGGCGGGCAAAGGCCGGGTCTTCCAGGCACTTGGTCTGGATATACTCCGACACGCACTCCTTCATATTGCGCCGGGTCAGCTTTTCCACATCGCCGCTGACCCGCTGCATAGAAGCGGCCACCACCTCATCGTCGCTCATGGCAGCCAGGCGGTCCATCTGTTCCTGCAGGGCCTTCTTCTTTTCCGCCTGTTTCGCATCCCACTCAGCCTTCCGTTTGGCTTCGGCGGCCTCATGCTCGGCTCGGCGCTTTTCCTCGTCAGCTTCCGTATTGGAGGTATCTGCCTTGGCAGGCTCAGCCTGACCCTCATCGGCATTGTCCCCGTCACCGCTTTCTTCGGCGGGAACGTCAGCCTCGTCAGACGGCTCCAGCTCTTCGGAGGTCTCATCTGGATCTTCGTCGTCCTCAAAAGCAGGCTGCGGCGCCGGCTTTACGGCAGGCGGTACAGACTGGCGGCCAGCAGGCGGCACCGGCAGTTCATCAAAACTCTCTCCGCTTTCACAATCAGGTTCCCGGGTAAGCTGTTCACCAGACGGTTTACGCCCTTCCTGTATATCCAGTGACATTTCTGAAAAATATCCCATAATGAACTCCTTCCTGTTGACAAAAATGGCATGGAGCAGGTCAATCCCTGTTCCATGCCATCGTTTACCTGTGTCACAGCACATAAAGTAATGTGCTGAAGCTGTCAAAGCAGTAACACACCACATTCGGATATTGCTTTGACCATTCCTTGATTTTGTCCTGTACTTTCTGGGCCGCTCCGCGCGTCAGGCCATTCCACGGCGGCGGGACCGTCACCGTAAAATATCCCTGCTCTGTGCGGGGCTGCACATCAGCGTTCAAATGAGCGCATTGTTCCAGCAGCGCCAGAAGCTGCCCTCTCTTCGTCTCATTTACAACCACCATTGAAGCCTCTTTATGTCCCTTCCTTGATGTCTTTCTTGGCAAGCATGGGTGAAAACTTAACCTGCGGAAATTCATGCTCCCCACTGACATAGTAGTAGACTCTCCGTGAAGAGTGGTCCAGTTCTACTACATCAGAGAGCGCCATCGGCCGCCCGCAGAAGCCTTCCGGCAGTTCTTCCCGGCAGTCGGCAAACAGGCGCTTCAAAATCTCCGCGTCGCATTGCTCCGCCGGGCAGTAGACTTCGCCAGCCCCCACCATGCGGTACATGACGGCGGGCGGCTGTTCATAGCCGGCCTTTTGCAGCGCCGCGAGTTCCTTGAACGCAAACGGGATGGCATTCTGCTCGTCCAGTTCCAGTTGGTAGAGCACAAACCGCTGTTTCCTCCGCTGGGGTTCCAGCAGGGCGCCGAGGGCGTCCCTGCCTTTCCGCAGGAAGGTTTCGTGTTCCTCTCGGGTCAAACCCAGATATTCCGTCAGACAGGTCTTGTTTTCAGCCAGATGCTGCCATAATTCGATACAGTCCTCAATATGCGCCAGTTCACACAAGCCGCAGAGGTACTGCTCTTTGAAGCTGAGTCTATCGATCTCCTTTCCCCTTTGATTTTCCCGGCGAAGCGCCAGCTGCCAATCGTCAAATCCCTTATAGTTGGGATTCCAGGTCAGCCTCCGGCAGTTCATGCCGTATTTCCGGGCCGTCAGATAAATTTTTGACGCCCCGGCCATCGTCATTTGATTGTTGTACTTGTCCATATCGTGGGCTTCAATGATTTCCTCTGTGCCGTTCTGTGCCAAAAGGGCACACAACGGGTCCAGCGGGCCGGTGTTGTTGGCCCCGGCAATCGCGGCAAAAGTGCGTCCAGTCAGACAATGGGAAATGTCTGCTTTCAGCAGCCCTTCGATCACATAGACCACCCGGGCGGTTGGGTCACCGATCAGATGTACCGGGCTGCCGGAGCCTGTCCCGTCTGTCTTTGAAGATGAGGAAAACCAGATGTACTTGGCGCCCGGTTTCTCCGGCGGGTCATCCTTGTGTTTCAGCGGCACATCCAGCATGATCTGAAATCCCTGCAGCCGGCCGTCAAAGCCTATTGCGGGGATCAGGATGCCGGAGGTTTTCTTATAAAATGCCATTGTCCAGCGGCCGCTGTCGTCCCGGTAAAATCCAGGTACGCCCTGCACCCTGCATCCCTGTTTGATCAGCCAGTCTGTGATAGAGCGGCATAAGAAGGGGGGAGGGGTGCTCTTAAAGCCCCGAGACTCGATTTGTTCATCAGACAGCCCGCGCTTTGGGGAGCGCAGATGTTCCCGGTGGGCAGGCAGCAGCGTGAGCTGGGCCAGCAGCAGGGATAGCGTCTGATGGATCTCGGCCGGGCTGGCTTTGTCCGACTGCGGCACAATCTTTCGCTCGGAAGAAGAATGACCTGCAGCGGCCGCCCGGGCCCCCGAAAGCGGGGACCCGGCGCCGGCGGGCTGCTGTTGGGCTTCATTCCCGGAGCGTGCGTGTTCCTCTTGGATATTGTCACACAGAGCTTCTGCAATCTCCCAGTAGGCATCGGATGTAGTCGTATGGTTAAGTTCAGCATACAGCGCCAGCATTCCGCCATGTGCATCGCAGTGATTGCACCGCCAGACGTTTTTGACGAAATTGACATTCATCCGTCCGCGGCGGTCACCGCAGAACGGGCAGTCCACATAGACGCTGTTCGCCTGCTGGCGCCTGACCCGCAGGTGCAGCAGTTCCACGACCTCCATGATACCGAAGGGAAATTCATCCGGGTACGAGCCCATCTGTCATTCCTCCTTTCATACCCTCGCCGGGGGCCATATCAGCCGGCCTTTTGAAGCGAATCCAGGACCAGCTGGGCGGCCGCACGAACCATGTTGTTTTTGCTTTTGCCTGGGATCAGGTAAAACCGCAGGCTGACAGGCCGCTTCTCCGCCACTTGGGCAATCGTCATGCCCTGGCAGATACCGTCGTCCACTACGACCTGCTGGGCCTGCTCCAGCGTCATGGCCTTCAAAATTTCCTCCACAGGCGTGTCCTGTGTGTAGGCCGGCGTCTGCCCGCTCTCGGCTGCCAGAGTCTCCGGCTTCGGCTTTTCTGCTGATAATGGCAAAACCACCGGCAAGGTGTCTGCCTGTTCGCCATTATCCAGCGGCTTTTCCGCAGCCGGCCTCTCTGGGCCTCCAGACGCCTCATCCTGGCCTTCAATTTGCTTGGCAGTCTCATTCCCCTGCCCGGCAGAAGCGGGCTTCTGTGAGGCTCTGACGGGCTCCTGCGGCGGTTTGGGGCGCACTGCTGCGGTCGCCGGCTGCTGCACTCGGCTGGCCGGCGCTGCAGGCTCTTCCTGTCCGGCTGCTGGCGGCGCTGCGCTTATCAGCTGGATGCCGAAACCGGCGTCCGTAAGCGCCTGGCTCAAAGCAGCGTTCTGGGCGGCTTTTACAAAGTCGCGGCTGTCTTGGGTTGTCTGCTGGGCTGTGCTCATACTGAACGGCTCCGCGTCGCTGCGATCCAGGAACACCTTGGCCTCAAAAATCGCCATTTGCTCCGTGATCCGCAGCGCCGTCAGACGCATCCGCCCATTTGGATGGGCCATGCGGAACCAGAGTTTCTGATAGGACAGGTCCAGTTTCAGGGCGTCTTTGGTGCGGCGGAGGAATTTGAGCGGGTCAAATCCCGGCACCTTGTTCAGTTCAGCGGCCATCGGCACAGTTTCATACATCGTTTTCGGATTGTTGTCGTTCATGTCATAGTCTCCTTCCTGTGTAATAAATAAGAAATGCGGCGCGTTTTTCTGCACTTCGCATTTCTTTTTAACCAGCATATTTCAATTCTTTTTCCAGATTATCCAGAGCTGCCTTCCCATCCCGTTTGGCATACGCCTGGCAATACATACGGATACGCGCGCCCAGGAGTGTGTTGCGTTTCACGATCTCATTGCGGTGGATTGCCATGTAGAGCACCTGTTTTTGCCCTATCAGTATCACCCGCTTCTTGGCTCGGGTGATTCCGGTATATAACAGGTTGCGGTAGAGCATGATGGTATGTGCCTTCAAGAGCGGCATAATGACCGTATCGTACTCTGATCCCATGGCCTTGTGGATGGTGGTAGCGTAGGCGAGGTCCAGATTGACCATATCCTCTATGCTGTATTCCAGCTCGCGGCCCACACCGAAATCCAGGCCGACACGCTTGCCATCCTCATCGTCCTTGATATAGCGGATAAATCCCAGGTCGCCGTTGGACACCTTGGCGGTGTTTTTGGTCTGCATGATCCGGTCGTTGACCCGGAATACTTTGACGCCGATTTTGATTTCTTCCTCGGCAGAGCGGAACGGGTTGACCACCTCGCGGATGGCTTCGTTGAGCTGCTCCGAGGATGCGGCGCCTTCCGAACGAAACGGCGACAGGATCTGCACCCGGTCGATACCGCTTTCCGCAATTTCCTGGCAGTAGCGGGCAATGATACGCTCCGCGGCCTCTGCCTGGTTATCGCTCGCCATAAATACAAAGTCCGGCCCAAAGTACAGCTTGGTGTTGCCCTCGTTGATAAACTTGGCGTTATAAGCAATCAGGCTTTCTTTGGATTGACGGAAGATCCGATCCAGCACAGTCACTGGAATCAGCCCGCAGTCGATCATTTCGCGGAACACATTCCCGGCGCCCACACTGGGGAGCTGGTCGGGGTCGCCCACGAGAACAACACGGGCTCCATCCTTGATGCGGGAGAAAAACTTATCTGCCAGCCACATATCCACCATAGAAAACTCATCCAAAATGATCAGGTCTGCCGACAACGGTTCCTGCTTCCTGCTGCGGTTGGCGTCATCTTCTTCACTGCCGAGGCCCAGGCCGCTATGGAGCGTCCGCGCCTTGTCAAAGCCAGTGCTTTCCGCCATGCGCCGGCTGGCACGGCCGGTCGGCGCCATCAGAACGATTTCGCCTTTCGGGTGCAGGCGGCGGTAGACTTCCAATATGGTTTTGAGTACGGTCGTCTTGCCGGTGCCGGGGGACCCGGTGATGATAGACAGGTTATGGCGGAATGCAGCATAGACCGCCGCCTCCTGTTTGGGAGACAGCACCAATCCAATTTCCCGCTTGACCTGTTCCAGCGCCTGACCAATCAGCTCCGGGACTGGCCGTGCAATCAGCCGCTTTGCGATCTCCCGGGCAACGCTGTCCTCCTGCTCAAATACGCGCGGAAGGTAGATGTTGTCTTTTACGGAAACCACATCACCGTTGAGGATCATGGTCTGGAGCATTTCGGTAACCTCCGGCTCGTGAAGGCGCAGCCCCGCTACTGGGATCTTTGCGTTCAGCAAACGAAGCGCCGCCTTTTTCAGTGCGTCGGCGGGCAGATACAGATGCCCTTTCCCGCTCCTGCTGTCCCCCAACGCGCAAAACAGCGCGCCCTTGACCCGCATAGGGTCATGCAGGTCGCCGCCGTTTTTCTGAATGATGGCATCAACCCTTAAAAAACCAAAACCAGATATTTGACAAAGCTCAAATGGACTCTTTTTCAAAATATCCACACTGCACGGTCCAAAATGTTGATAAATCTTCAACGCCGCTTTGGGTGTGACTTTGAATGGGGAAAGCAGTATCATAAGATCCTGGAGTATCCGGCTCTCCGCATAGGAGGTTTTGATTTCCTCCAGCTTGCTTGCCGTAATGCCCTTGATCTCCAGCAGCCGCTCGGGATGGTTTTGCAGAATATCCAGCGTCTCCACGCCGAACCGGGAGACGATCTGCGCGGCGGTCGCAGGCCCGATGCCTTTGATGAGGCCGGAGGCCAGATAGCCCTCCACACCGCTCTTGGTCTTTGGAACGATCTCGCGCCACTGCTCCACCTGGAGCTGCACACCATATTTGCCCTTCGTCCACTCGCCGTCCAGTTCCAGCTCTACCGCATCCGTGCGGGGCAGCTCATAGCCTGTCGCAACAAAGCGGATCAGGTGGTCCTTGTACCGGTGGGTGGAACGGGCCTCCTGGGGCACCTCCTTATCAGCAGTTTTCACGCTGATGATACAGAACTTGTTCACCGGGTTATGGTAGATCGTCCCGTCATAAGTTCCTCTATGGGTCACTTCTTTTTTCCCTCCTTTTATGCCGCCCCGCCGTCACACTTGACTACGAACCGGCGTGACTCTGAAACAGTCACATACTGTTCGTAAATGTCCGGGTGGTCCAGCTTCAACCGTTTCAGATTATCCTTGTCGATACCAGGGGTCCGTATCGGATTGTAGGTGACGGTATAGTTCACCCCATCCTGCTGGCAAATGGCTTGGCAGCTTTTCCCCATTTTGGCAATGATGGCGGCCTTCAGCCTCTTCATATCTTCCTCAATCTTCTTGTTGCCGGCTTCTGCGCCTTTTTTCTGCTCCTGAAGCTGGAGAAAACGCATCAGCTTGGCCGTCAGAGACAAATCGAGTGACACAGCGGGGGCCTCCTTGTCAGCGGGGCCGGTGTACCGGCGCACGCTCTCAATCACGAGGTCGCCATCCTCGGTGTAAGGCGGCGGCGTTTGGGCGAGTACATGATTTTCCCAGAAGTATTGCTCCAGGTAAATCATTTCCTCCTCATAGGCCATATCCCTCCGGATCTCACGGATGATGGCCTCATCTTCGTTGTTGCCGTATAAACAGCAAAAAAAGCAGCGGTCTAAATCCATGACAGCCATATAGTGCCTGCCTTGGGATTCGTAGTAGACTGGAACCGTTTCTTTTCCATCCAGCCACCAGTTATCCCGAGCGTTGTAGTTCGTGGTCTTGATACCCACGATTGAAATACTGCATAGCAGGCCCTGGCAATACGCGGCGGAAAGCCCCGGCGCAGGAAATGGCCTAAAAATGTGCAACCAAAATTTTTATTTGTTTATTTGCTAATTGCAGTTGAAAAGAGAGCGTTCGCTTTAGTATAAGATATATAGAGAGCTTTTTACAAGGGCTGTGTTGCTTTTGCTTCAACTGCGCCGAAAGGAGAGCATTATATGGCAGTTGAAGAAAAAATCATAAAAGGTCAGGTCGATTCTGAAAAGAGAACTTATTCGGTTCAAGAGGTTGCGGAAATTTTACAAATCAGTCGAAGCATGGCGTATAATCTCTGTCGCCAATCGTTATTTAAGACCGTAAAAATAGGTAAGTATGTTAGAGTTTCCAAACCCTCCTTTGACGAATGGCTTGATCAGAAAAAATAGCAAAGGAGAAGCGACATGGCATCAATTGTTAAACGAGGAAAATCATATGCAGTAGTATACTACGAAGGAGAAGGAAAAAACCGTCACCAAGTCTGGGAATCTGGATTAAGCTATACGGCAGCAAAAGCAAGAAAAGTAAAACTCGAACATGAACAAGCAACACAGACGCCGCAGGTTGATACAAAAGACATGACTGTGAGCCAGTTTTTGTATGAGTTTATTGAGAAGTACGGAGTGAAAAAGTGGGTCGATTCTACATACAAAGGCAATGTTGGCCTGCTGGAAAACTATGTACATCCCTACTTGGGAGATAAAAAGCTGCGTTCCATTAAAACCAAGACCATTGATGATTACTACGATTTCCTTTTGACAGAAGCTGAACCCGCGACCAATATGGGCCGCCCTATGCGAGATCATATTACAGCATCCGTAATTCACGACATCCACAAGGTTCTTCGGTGTGCATTCAATATTGCCGTAAAGTGGGATTACATCGTAAAGAATCCTTTCCTCAATGCAACACTACCAGAGCATCAAGAAAAGGAACGCATGGTTCTGGAGCCTGAACAGGTTATCAAGGTTCTTGATTTTACCTGCAGGCCAGAGTATTACGATTACTATGTCATGCACTGTGCAATTCTTTTGGCAATCGCATGTACTTTGCGAGGTGGGGAAATCGGAGGCCTTCAATGGGATCATATTTATGAGGACCGGGAAATGATTTCTATTGACCGAGTAATCGACCGGGTTGACAAAAAATCAATGGATCGACTCTCTAAAATGGAGATTCTATACCAGTTCCCCAATCTATACCCAGGATGCAAAACAAGCATTGTCTTGAAGCAGCCGAAAACTAAGGGAAGTATTCGTGAAACAGAGATTCGTTCAGCAACATTGTTTTCACTTTCTCTGCTGAGGCAAATGCAGGACAAGTTAAAAGAAGAACTTGGTTCCGATGGCTATATGGACTATGGACTGGTAATCTGCCAAGCAAACGGGCGTCCTATTATGACGGAACACCTCAACAAAAGGTTCAAAGATATTCTGGAGGAGATGAAAGACCCCGATATTGATCCAGAGGAAATGGTGTTCCACAGCCTCCGTCACACCAGCGCAGCGACAAAACTGATTCTGTCCAATGGAGATTTCAATTCTGTGAAGCACGCCGGCGGATGGGCAAACCTGGAGATGCTGACAAGACGATATGGCAACCACTCTTTTGCCACGAAGCGTGCTAGTGTTGCAAGCAAGATGGATGAGTTCTTAACTGGGAAAAGTTTGGCTTCCGTACAGCAGGACAGCACAGCAGAAGCGGAGGAACTGCTCAAATCTTTGGCACAGTCCAATCCGGAGCTGCTAATGAAATTCGTACAGTCCATCCAAAAAGGCTAATCAGTAGATGAAAAATTAGCACGCAAAAAAAATGCCCCAAAAATCGTATTAGCAAAAGCCCCTCGCCCAAAAGCAAAAATTTCACTGTTATTAGCAAAATTTCTGCTAATGGTAAGGGGCTTAGTCTTTCCAATTTGCTTGCAACTAGAATTTGGGTATTAGCAAGCAAAAGTATGAAAATTGCGCATTGCGCAAGAGTTTGTGGCGTCCCAGACACGACTTGAACGTGCGACCCCGGGCTTAGGAGGCTCGTGCTCTATCCAACTGAGCTACTGGGACATATTAAATTTTAGGGTTCTCTGCATAAACAGAAGGGATTGGTTTAGGTTCTCTTAGGAGGCGTGTGCTCTATCCAGCTGAGCTACTGGGACATATACTTTTACCGAATCATCTTAGCGGTTTTTTGAAAAAATGTCAAGAGGCAGCGCCAAAAGTCGCGCGATTTTTCCCTTCCGGACGCATACAATGGGAGGCCTGAGCGTCAAAAGGCGGAAGGGGGGAGGACCATGCCATGGTGGGAGCAGGTAGGCGGAGATGTGGACGATCTTATCTTCGCGGACGAGGAATATGAGATCAGCGCGCGCTGAACGGGCAGAAAATTTCCCTTTACAGGAGGGCTTCTTTCGGCTATACTATATATGATATTCCGAAACTGGAGAATACTGTCATGATCGAATTTGAAGAATATAAGAGCAAACTGAACGACCTGAAGCCGAAGCTCGAGGAGCTGCGCGCCGCCTTTGTGCCGCAGAGCCTGCTCGATGAGCTGGAGCGCCTGCACGCCATGGCGGAGGCCCCCGGCTTCTGGGACGACCCCGCGCGCTCGCAGAAGGCCGTCATGCGCACGAAGACGCTCGAGCGCAAGCGCGACAAGTTCCAGTCCATGTGCAGCGAATGGGACGACCTGATGACCATCTGCGAAATGGCGCTGGAGGAAAACGACGACTCCATGCTCGAGGAGCTGACGGCGGGCTATGCCAAGCTCGAGGCCGACATGGAGGAGGCCCGCCTGGAGACGCTGCTGACGGGCGAATATGACGCGAACAACGCGCTGCTGTCCTTCCACGCGGGCGCGGGCGGCACGGAGGCGCAGGACTGGTGCGCCATGCTCTACCGCATGTATACCCGCTGGGCCGAGGCACACGGCTTTACCTATAAAATTCTCGACTATCTCGACGGCGACGAAGCCGGCCTGAAGTCGGCGGACATCATGATCGAGGGCGACAACGCCTACGGCTTCCTGAAGGGCGAGGCCGGCGTACATCGCCTCGTGCGCGTCTCGCCGTTCGACGCGGCTGGCCGCCGCCACACGTCGTTCTCCGCCGTGGAGGTCATCCCGGAGATCCCGGACGACGTTGAAGTCGAAATTCGCCCCGAGGACATCGAAATGCAGGTCTACCGCTCGTCCGGCGCAGGCGGCCAGCACATCAACAAGACGTCCTCTGCCGTCCGACTCATCCATAAGCCGACCGGCATCGTCGTCTCCTGCCAGACGCAGCGCGACCAGTTCCAGAACAAGGAAACGTGTATGCGCATGCTGCGCTCGAAGCTCATCGAGATCAAGGAGCGCGAGCATCTGGAGAAGATTTCCGACATCAAGGGCGTGCAGCAGAAGATCGAGTGGGGCAGCCAGATCCGCTCCTACGTCTTCATGCCCTATACCCTTGTGAAGGATACCCGCACGGGCTTTGAGAGCACGAACGTCAACGCCGTGATGGACGGCGACCTCGACGGCTTCATCAACGCCTACCTCACCTGCGCCGCAACGGGAACGTGGGCCACGAAATAACAAAAAAAGTGCTTGATAATTCCGGCACATTATGATATTATTGTAGGCACTGTATGTATATTCGCCCTTTGGGCTGATTCCGGCAGGCCGCTGCCGTAACCGCGGCCGTTTTTGGAGGTTTTTTACTATGGATACCCTGAAGCTGATTCTCCTGATCTTCCAGATGATCTCCTGCGTTGTACTGACGGTCGTGATCATTCTCCAGAATGGCGCAGAGGATGGCCTCGGCGCGATCGCCGGCGGTTCCGACACCTATCTTGGCAAGGGCAAGGCCGGCACGCTGGACGCGAAGCTCTCCCGCCTGACGAAGTGGGTCGCCGCTGTATTCGTCCTGCTGACGCTGTTCGTCGCTCTGCTCGGCTCTCTGTAAGATAAGACAGCTAATCCCCCTGCGTGCGCAGGGGGATTTTTTGTATTTTGGAGAAGGTCGTTGCAGGGGCAGGGGCGTGCCCTGCCCGGCCGCGCCTCCTCGCAATGACACATCAGGGCAGTGCAGACCAGCGTCCTTACGCGGTTAAATAGCCCCGTACAGGGCATTCACTACCCGCAAGGGGCACGCCGCATCCGTAAGGCGGCAAAGCCGCCAACGGCTGCGCAGTGAGCGCCGCTACAAGCCCCGTCGGGACCGGTTCCGTTTTAACGGCGGCCGGTACGAGTCGGCAGTGCCTTCCCGAGATTGCCACGGCCCCTTTGGGGCCTCGCAATGACAAATCGGGGGCCATCACCGTTTTAGCGATAGCCCGTGCGAATCGTTCGTGCAGCGCCGGGCCCGGCTGTCCGCTCCCCTACAGCGCATCATCGGCGGCCTCGCGTCATTTTCCGCTTACTCTTCCTTTGCCCAATCGAGGCTCCTGCCGACGGCCTTTGCCCAGCCGCGGCGATTTTTTTCGCGCTGCTCGGCCGTCATATGCGGCAGGAAGCTGACATCGCACCGCCACTGGCGGCGCAGCTCGTCCGGATCGTGCCAGATGCCGACGGCGAGCCCGGCCAGATACGCCGCGCCGAGGGCCGTCGTCTCGCGGATGACGGGGCGGCGCACCGGCGTGGCCAGCATGTCCGCCTGGAACTGCATGAGGAAGGCATCGCGGCTCGCCCCACCGTCGACGCGCAGCTCGCGCAGCGGCACGCCGGTGTCCTTCTCCATGGCGGCGACGAGGTCCATGCTCTGGTAGGCGATGGATTCCTGCGCGGCGCGGATGATGTGCTCCCGCCTTGTGCCGCGCGTGATGCCGACGATGGCCCCGCGGGCGTACATATCCCAATACGGCGCGCCGAGGCCCGTGAAGGCCGGGACAAAATACACGCCGCCGGTGGAGTCGACCTTCTGCGCGTAGTATTCCGCGTCGCTTGCCTCGCTGAGGAAGCGCATTTCGTCACGCAGCCACTGGATGACGGCCCCGCCGACAAAGACGCTGCCCTCGAGGGCATAGGTCACATGGCCGCCGAGCCCGGCCGCGATGGTCGTGACAAGGCCGTGGCGGCTGACGCAGGGCGTCTCGCCCGTGTTCATGAGCAGAAAGCAGCCCGTGCCGTAGGTATTCTTGGCCTCGCCGGGGGCGAAGCAGCACTGGCCGAACAGCGCGGCCTGCTGGTCGCCCGCCGCGCCCGCGATGGGAATTTCCACGCCCTGGATGTTGCAGGTGCCGAAGTCGCCGCTGCTCGGGCGGACGTCCGGCAGCATGCAGCGCGGGATGCGCAGGGCCTGCAGGAGCGTCTCGTCCCAGTCGAGGCGGCGGATGTCAAAGAGCATGGTGCGTGAGGCGTTCGTCACGTCCGTGGCGTGGACGCGGCCGCGCGTCAGCTTCCAGACGAGCCACGAATCCACTGTGCCGAACAGCAGCTCACCGCGCTCGGCGCGCTCCTGCGCACCGGGCACATGGTCGAGGATCCACCGAATTTTTGTAGCCGAGAAATAGGCGTCCGGCACAAGGCCCGTGACGGCCCGAATGTGCTCCGTCAGCCCGTCGGCGCGCAGCCGGTCGCACAGGGCGGCCGTGCGGCGGCACTGCCAGACGATGGCAGGGTAAATGGGGCGGCCCGTGGCCTTTTCCCAGACGATGGTCGTCTCGCGCTGGTTCGTGATGCCGATGGCGGCGATCTCCGCGGGGTCGATGCCGCCGCGCGTGATGGCCTCCATCATGACGCCGTACTGGCTGGAGTATAATTCGAGCGGATCGTGCTCCACCCAGCCCGCCTGCGGGTAGAGCTGGGGGAATTCCTTCTGCGCAGAGGCGACGATCTGCTGGGAGCGGTCAAAGACGATGGCGCGGCTGCTCGTCGTGCCCTGATCGAGGGCGACAAGGTATTTTTTCATGGTTCCTCCTCAGTAAGGCAGCGTGCTGCCGCCGATGAATTCGCGCAGGAGGGAATCCTGCGGCACGAGATCCGCCGGGACGTCCGGCAGCTCCCGCATGACCTCGAGCACGTCGGACAGCTCCGGCAGGGCAAGGCGCTCCAGTTCGTCCCGCAGCAGCGGGCGGTAGACGCCGAGCTCGGCGGAATAGAACGAGTCGATGCTGCCGTGGGCGCGTGGCTTGAAGGGCATGATATAGCGCTGCTCGCCGCGGTCGACGCGCTCGCGCATGGCGATGGTCTCGGACAGGGCGCGGCCGCGGCCCGTGCGGTCGCGCAGCATACGGCGGACGAGACGGATCTTCGACGGATGGAGCGGATGGCCGCTGCGCGGGGTGATGCGCGTGCGGACGCTGACATAGATGCGCGTCGTGCGGCCGTCATAGCCCGTGACCTCCGGGTTCAGGGCGTGGATGCCCTCCAGAATGACCAGCTCGCCGGGCCGCCTGCGCAGCGTGCGGCCATCGAAGACACGGACGCTGTTTTTGAAGTCATAGTGCGGCAGCTCCACCTCCTCGCCCGCCAGCAGCTTGCCGAGCTGCTCCTGGAAAAACGGCACGTCGACGCGCGACGGGCGCTCGAGGTCCAGCTCGTTGCGGCTGAAAAGCTCCAGCTCCCGCTCCGTGAGCGGGCAGAAATAGTCGTCCATGGAGAGCGTGTGCGTCTCCATGCCGCGGCGGTCCAGCTCCCGCTCGATGAGCAGGGCGGTCGTCGTCTTGCCGGAGCCGGACGGCCCCGCCAGCAGCACGGCCGGGCGCTCCTGCGCATGGGCGGCGATGAGATCGGCCGCGCGGGCGATCTGCTGTTCATAAAGTCTGCGGTCATGCTCCAGCACCGCGGCGGGGTCCTGCGCAAGCAGGGCGCTGAGCTGATCGGTCGTCATAGGGCGTTCCTCCTCTGGGTCCCGGAAAAGCCGGGGCGTGTTTCCTTCCAGTATAGCACAACGCGCGGGAAAATGTTGACGGATTTCTGATTTTTGTGCAAATTGCCGGTTCTTTCGACAGCCCGCCGCATGCCGCGGCAGGGCCTTGCACAGCTTGTCAAAAAAGTCCCTCCGAAACTTTCGGCTGGGCAGATTTTTTGACAGTCTGCTTGCATTCCTTACCTGTCTCCTCTATAATATAAACTGTATGATTATGGTTAGGAGAAAGAAAGCAATGAGTAGTTTGAAGGAAAATAAAATGGGCACGATGCCCATTGGGCGGCTGCTGCTGACCATGGCGCTGCCGATGGCCCTGTCCATGCTGGTGCAGGCGCTTTACAACGTGGTCGACAGCGCCTTTGTCGCGAAAATTTCGGACGTTAATCAGGACGCACTCAACGCCGTTTCGCTGGCCTTCCCGGTGCAGAACATCATGATCGGCATCGCAACGGGCACGGCCGTCGGCGTCAATGCCCTGCTGTCGCGCGCGCTCGGCGAACGCGATGCGGACATGGTGAACCGCTCTGCCCTGAACGGCGTCTTTCTTGCCGGGCTGGGCATGCTGCTCAGCGCTCTGTTCGGCATTTTCTGCGCAGAGCTCTTCATGCGCTCCCAGACGTCGAACGAAGCCGTCATTGCCTACGGCACGGCCTATATCCGCATCATCACGATCGCCTCGTTCGGCATCTTCGGCGAGATCATCTTTGAGCGCCTGCTGCAGTCCACGGGCCGCACGATCTACACCCTCTTCACACAGGGCACCGGCGCGGTCCTGAACATCATTTTTGACCCCATCCTCATCTTCGGCCTGTTCGGCCTGCCGCGCATGGAGGTCGCAGGCGCGGCCGTGGCCACGGTGCTCGGCCAGATCGTGGCGTTTATTCTGGCCATGATCCTCAACCACCGCAAAAATCCGGACGTCCGCCTGCATCTGCGCGGCTTCCGCCCGGACTGGAAGCTCATCGGCCGCATTCTGGCCATCGGCGTGCCGTCCATGATCATGGTCGCCATCGGCTCCGTGATGTACTACGGCATGAATCTCGTGCTCATGCGCTTTGAGCACGTCCGCGTGGGCCTCGGTGAGGTCGGCACGGCCGTCTTCGGCGCATACTACAAGCTGCAGAGCTTCATCTTCATGCCGGTGTTCGGCATCAACAACGCCGCGCTGGCTATTGCGGCCTATAACTACGGCGCGCGGAAGCCGAAGCGCATCCTCGGCGTGCTGAAGTGCGGCATCCTCGGCGCAACGGCGCTGATGGTGATCGGCGTGGCGGCCTTCCAGCTCATCCCGCAGGTCCTGCTCGGCCTGTTCAACGCCAATGCGGACATGCTGGCCGTCGGCGACCCGGCGCTGCGCACCATGAGCCTCGCCTTCGTGTTCGCAGGCGCGTGCATCATCGTCGGCGGCGTGTTCCAGGCTCTCGGCAACAGCGTCTACAGCATGATCGTCTCCATCGCGCGCCAGCTGGTCGTGCTGCTTCCGGTGGCCTACCTGCTGTCGCTTTCCGGGAACATCGACGCCGTCTGGTTCGCCTTCCCGATCGCGGAGGTCGCCTCGCTGGCGATGACGGTCATCCTGTTCCTCCGCCTGTATCGGAAGAAGATCCGCCCGCTCAGCCGGATGCCGGCGGCAGAATAAGCGAGAAGGAGGAACGGCCCGATGGTCATTCTGCTGAAACAGCATGCCCCGCAGGCGGAGCAGGAGCGCCTGCTTGCCTGGCTGCGGGAGCTTGGCGCGGAGGTCCGCGTCACCGGCACGCCGGAGCGGCCGTTTTTCTGCCTGACGGGCGACATTTCCCGCATCGACCCGAGCCTTGCGGCGCGCTTCCCGGCCGTGGAGGACGTCCTCCGGCTGACGGAGCCCTATCCCCTGTGCAGCCGCCGCCTGCACCCCGAGCCGACGGTCGTCTCCGTGGGCGGCGCGCGCTTCGGCGGCAGGAACTTCGGCCTGATCGCGGGGCCGTGCGCCGTGGAATCGGAGGAGCAGATCTTTACGGCAGCCCGGCAGGCCAAGGCCGCGGGCGTCTGCCTGCTGCGCGGCGGGGCGTTCAAGCCGCGCACCTCTCCCTATGATTTTTCCGGACTGGGCGCAGAGGGGCTGCGCCTGCTCATCGCCGCCGGGCACGAGACGGGGCTTCCCGTCGTGTCCGAGCTGATGAGCGCCGCCCAGCTCGACGCGTTCGCCGATGTGGACGTCATCCAGATCGGCGCGCGCAATATGCAGAACTATGACCTGCTGCGGACGCTCGGCCGCAGCGAAAAGCCGGTGCTGCTCAAGCGCGGCGTCGGCGCAACGCTGCAGGAGCTTCTGCTGAGCGCGGAGTATCTTCTGGCGGCGGGCAACCCGCGCGTGATGCTCTGCGAGCGCGGTATCCGCACGTTCGACACGTTTACGCGCGGCACGCTCGACCTTGCGGCCGTGCCCGCCCTGCATGAAATGACCCATCTCCCCGTCCTCGTCGACCCGAGCCATGCGGCCGGGCGCGCGGCCCTTGTGACGCCGCTGGCGCAGGCTGCCGCGGCCTGCGGAGCCGACGGCGTGATGGTGGAGATGCACCCTGACCCGCTGCACGCCCGGTGCGACGGGGCGCAGGCTCTGCTGCCGGAGGAGCTGGCAGCGCTGTCACAGCGGCTGCACGCCGTGCGGGAGGCCTGCAGATGAAGATCGACATTCCCGTTTCGCAGCCCTACCGCGTGGACATCGCGCCGGGGCTGCTGGACGACCTCGGCCGCTACGTTTCCTCGGGAACGGCGGCCCTTGTCGTAACCGAGGAACATGTGGCTCCGCTCCTGCTGGAGCGCGCCTGCCGCGCACTGCGTGCTGCCGGCGTGCGCGCCGTTCCGGCCATCCTTCCCGCCGGGGAGGAGACAAAGTCGCTGGCGCAGTATGCCGCCCTGCTCCACAGGCTCGCCGAGGCGGGCCTGACCCGCGCCGACACGGTCGTTGCGCTCGGCGGCGGCGTCATCGGCGATCTGGCGGGCTTTGCGGCCGCGACATGGCTGCGCGGCATCCGTCTGGTGCAGGTGCCGACGACGCTGCTTGCCATGGTGGATTCGTCCGTCGGCGGTAAAACGGCTATCGACCTGCCGGAGGGCAAAAACCTCGTCGGCGCGTTCCATCAGCCCGCCGCCGTCGTGTGCGACCCGCAGCTGCTGGACACGCTGCCGCCCGCCATCCTGCGCGACGGCTGCGCTGAGGCGCTGAAGACGGCCGTGCTGTTCGACCCGGACCTGTTTTCCCATCTGGCCGCGCACGGCACGGACTTCGACCGCATGACGGTCCTGCCCCGCTGCATCGCCTGCAAGCGGGACGCCGTGTGTGCCGACGAATTCGACCGCGGTGCGCGGCAGCTGCTGAACCTCGGCCACACGGCCGGGCACGCCATCGAGACACTCAGCGGCTACCGCATTTCGCACGGCCATGCCGTGGCCATCGGCCTTGCCATAATGGCACGGGCCTTCTGCCGCGATGCCGCAGAGATCGAGGCTGCGCTCATAAAGCTCGGCCTGCCCACCCGAACGGAATTTTCGCCGGAGCGGCTGGCACAGGCCGCACTGGCGGACAAAAAGCGCGCGGGAGAGCGCATTACGCTCGTCATTCCCCGCGCCATCGGCGACTGCGTGCTCCGGGAGGTCCCGGTGGACACACTGCCGGATATTTTTGAAAGAGGAATGTGACATGGAGCTGTTCCTGCCGCACGGCCCGCTCGGCGGGCGCGTGGACGCCATTGCGTCAAAATCGCAGCTGCAGCGGCTGCTGCTGTGCGCCGCGCTGGCCGACCGCGAGACGGTCGTGCACGGCGCTTCGGACGCCGCGGACGTGCAGGCAATGTGCCGCTGCCTGCGGGCGCTCGGCGCGCGCGTGACGGCGGACGGAAAGACACTGCGGGTGCAGCCGGTCACGGAGCAGGCGCACGGCGCGGCGGATTGCGGCGAAAGCGGCGCAACGCTGCGCTTTTTGCTGCCCGTGGCGGCGGCGCTCGGGAAGCATACAGCGTTTCATCTGCACGGCCGTCTGCCGCAGCGGCCGCTCGGCCCGCTGTGGGACGCGCTGGAGCTGCACGGCGTCCGGCTGAGTCGCCCCGCGCCGGGCGAGCTTCTCTGCGCGGGCAGGCTGGAAAGCGGCCGCTTTGCGCTGCCGGGGGATGTTTCGTCCCAGTTTTTCTCCGGCCTGCTGTTCGCCCTGCCGCTGCTTTCCGGTCCCTCGGAGCTGCATGCGGCCACGCCGCCGGAATCGGCGGGCTATATCGCCATGACGCTTGCGGCACTCCGGCGCTTCGGCATCGCCACGGAGCCGCTCCCGGACGGCTGGGCCATTCCCGGCGGGCAGCGGTACCGCTCCCCCGGCGCGGTCCGGGCAGAGGGCGACTGGTCGAACGCGGCCTTCTGGCTTGCGGCGGGCGCAATTTTCCGCCCGGTAACGGTCACGGGCCTGCAGGCGGAGTCCGGGCAGGGCGACCGCGTGATTCTGGAGTATCTGCGCCGCTTTGGCGCAGAAGTTGAGCAGAACGCAGACGCCGTGACGGTCCGTCCCGCGCCGCTGCGCGGCTGCAGCCTCGACGTGCGCAGCACGCCCGATCTGGCTCCGCCGCTAGCCCTGCTGGCGGCCTGCGCCGCCGGGACGACGCGGATCACGGGCGCGGCAAGGCTGCGCTATAAGGAAAGCGACCGGCTCGCGAGCATCGCCGCCGCACTGCGCGCTCTCGGTGCAGACGTGCGGGATCTGCCGGACGGGCTGGAGATCGCAGGCGGCAGGCTGACAGGCGGCACGGTGGACGCCTGCGGCGACCATCGCATTGCCATGCTGGCCGCGATCGTCTCGGCACGCTGCGATGTGCGGCTGCGCGGGGCGGAATGTGTGGAAAAATCGGACCCGCATTTCTGGCAAACGCTTGCCGGACTGCGGAGCGGAACGGAGGAGCGCAGATGAGCAGCGGCTTCGGAACGGTGCTGAAATTACAGCTTTTTGGTGAATCGCACGGCCCGGCCGTGGGCATGTGCCTCGACGGCTTCCCGGCGGGCTTCCGGCCCGATCTTACGGCCCTGCAGACCTTTCTGGACCGGCGCGCGCCGGGGCGCAGCGCCCTGACGAGTGCCCGCCGCGAGGCGGACCGCCCGGAATTCCTGAGCGGCCTTGCGGACGGCCTGACCTGCGGCGCGCCGCTGACGGCCGTGCTGCCCAACGGCGACGCCCACCCGGCGGACTATGCCGGGCTGGAGGATACGCCCCGTCCGTCGCACGCGGACTACCCCGCCGCCGTAAAATATCACGGCGCACAGGCCGCCTCGGGCGGCGGGCATTTCTCCGGGCGGCTGACCGCGCCCCTGTGCGTGGCGGGCGGCCTGTGCCTGCAGCTGCTGGCGGCGCAGGGCGTGGAGATTTTCGCCCATATCGCGCAGATCGGGAGCATCCCGGACCGCGCGTTCGATCCCCTTGCGCCGGAGCGGCCGGGCAGCGGCTTTCCGGTGCTGGACGCCGCGGCAGGCGAGGCCATGCGCGCGGAGATCGCGGCGGCCGCTGCTGTGGGGGATTCCGTCGGCGGCGTGGTGGAATGCGCCGTGACGGGCCTTCCCGCCGGAGTCGGCGCGCCGATGTTCGGCGGCATGGAGAACCGGCTGGCGCAGGCGCTGTTCGCCATCCCCGCCGTGAAGGGCGTGGAGTTCGGCAGCGGCTTTGCGGGCGCGTCCCTGCGCGGCAGCGAAAACAATGATCCCTATTATGCGGAAAACGGCGCGGTGCGCACGCGCACGAACCACGCGGGCGGCATCCTCGGCGGGCTTTCCACCGGCATGCCGATTGTATTCCGCGCAGCCTTCAAGCCCACGCCGTCCATCGCCCTGCCGCAGCAGACGGTGCGCCTGTCGGACGGCGCGCCCGTCACGCTGGAGCTGCACGGGCGGCATGATCCCTGCATCGTCCCGCGGGCCGTGCCCTGCGTGGAGGCGGCCGCTGCGATCGCGGTGCTGGACGCCGCACTGGAGGCTGGAATATGGAATCTCTGAACGAACTGCGGCAGGATATCGACGCGCTGGACGCCCAACTCGCGGCCCTGTACCGCCGCCGGATGGACGTGGCCGCGCGCATTGCGGCCGTGAAGCGGGAGCAGGGCCTGCCGGTCCTGCAGCCCGAGCGGGAGCGGGAGCTTTGCGCCCGGCTGACGGAGCTGGCAGCCCCGGCCCTGCAGCCCGGTATGCAGGCCTGGTTCGAGGCCCTGCGCGCCGCGAGCCGCGACTGGCAGGAGGGTCTCCCCGCCCCCGGCGCGAGCCTGCGCTGCGGCCTGCTGGGCGAGCACCTGCGCCACAGCTATTCCCCGGAAATTCACGCCATGCTCGGCGCGTATTCCTATGACCTGTTCGAGGTCCCGCCGGAGGGGCTGGCGGACTTCCTGCACGGCGCGGCGTGGGACGGGCTGAACGTGACCATCCCCTATAAACGCGCCGTCGTGCCGTTCTGCGCGGCGCTCTCGCCCATGGCAAAGCAGACCGGCAGCGTGAACACGCTCGTCCGCCGGGCGGACGGCACGCTGTACGGCGCGAACACGGACGCGGGCGGCTTCTGCCTGCTTCTGGAGCGGGGCGGCGGCATCGCGCCCGGCGAAAAGGCCCTTGTGCTCGGCTCCGGCGGAGCCTCGCAGACGGTGCAGGCCGTGCTGCGGGCGCAGGGGGCCGAGGTCGTCGTGATCTCGCGGCGCGGGCCGGTGGACTACGGCATGATCGAGCAGCATGCGGATGCGCGGCTCGTCGTCAACGCGACGCCCGTCGGCATGTATCCCGAAAACGGCGTCTCGCCGCTCGACCTGCGGCGCGTGCCGCAGTGCCGGTGCGTGCTGGACCTTGTGTATAACCCCGCGCGCACGGCCCTGCTGCAGCAGGCGGACCGGCTCGGCCTGCGGGCCGAAAACGGCCTTTCCATGCTGGCGGAGCAGGCCCGCTGCGCGGCGGAGCTGTTTTTGCAGCGGCCCATCGACCCGGCATGCACGGCGGCCGTCACGGACACGCTGCAGAAGCGCATGCGCAGTCTCATCCTCATCGGTATGCCCGGCGCGGGCAAGACGACCGTCGGCCGCCTGCTGGCGCAGCGGCTGGGCCGCGACTTTTTCGACGCGGACGAGGAGCTGGAGCGGCGCTTCGGCTGCGATATCCCGACATTTTTCGCGCGCGAGGGCGAGGCTGCCTTCCGCGCAGAGGAGACGGCCCTGCTGGCGGAGCTGGGCAAGCGCTCCGGCTGCGTCATCGCCACGGGCGGCGGCTGCGTCACCCGGCCGGAAAACGAGCCGCTGCTGCGGCAGAACGCGGCCGTCATCTGGCTGCAGCGCGCGCTTGACCGGCTGCCCGTCGCCGGGCGGCCCGTGAGCCGGCGCACGACGCCGGAGGCGCTTTACGCGCAGCGCGCCGCGGCCTATGCCCGCTTTTCCGACGGCACGGCCGACAACAACGGCACGCCGGACGAGACCGTCCGGCAGATTCTGGAGGCATGGACATGAACATTCTGGTGCTGAACGGCCCGAACCTCAACCTGCTGGGCCTGCGCGAGCCGGAGCTTTACGGCCGCGAGGACTATGCCGCCCTCGAGCGCTTCATCCGCGCGGCGGCGCAGGAGGCCGGGGCCGCGGTCACGATCCGGCAGAGCAATTTTGAGGGCGAGCTTGTGACGTGGGTGCAGCAGGCCCACGGCGTGTTTGACGGCCTCGTCATCAATGCCGCCGCCTATACGCACACGTCCGTCGCCCTGCTCGACGCGCTCAAGGCCGTCCGTCTGCCTGCGGCCGAGGTCCATCTGACGGACATCGACGCGCGGGAGCCGTTCCGCCGCATTTCCTACGTCGGCATGGCCTGCGGCGCGCACTTCAAGGGCCTCGGCTTCGAGGGCTACCGCCGCGCCATCCGCTGGCTCTGCGGTCTATAAAAAGCGCGCCGTCAGCGCAGCGACCAGAAACCCCGTCAAATCGGCGATGAGCGCCGCGGGTACGGCATAGCGCGTGCGGCGGATCCCGGCCGCGCCGAAATAGACGGAAATGGTATAAAACGTCGTCTCCGTGCTGCCGAGCACGACGGCGGCCGTCCGGCCGATGAGCGAATCCGCGCCATACTGCGCCATAAGGTCCGCGCCGACAGCCAGCGCCGCAGAGCCGGAGACCGGCCGAAGCAGCACCAGCGGCAGCACCTGCGGCGGCAGGCCGAGCACGCGCGCGGCGGGCGTGAGCCAGCGGGTAAGCAGATCCACAGCCCCGGAGGCGCGCAGCAGATGCACGGCCGTCAGCAGCATGACAAGGGCCGGAACGATGGACACGAGCAGCCGCAGACCGTCCAGCCCGCCCTCGAGCAGGGCGGCATAGAGGTCCTGCCGCCGTGCGAGCGCCGCAACGGCCACGGCGGCCAGCAGCATCGGAATGAGCAGGTCAAGCACGGCTCGCCCTCCCGAAGAGGAACACCGCAAGCAGCCCGGCCGTCACGGAGCACACAGACGTGAGCCAGACGGCGGGCAGGATGTCAAACGGCGCGGCGGCCCCGTTTGCCGCCCGCACGGCCGCAACGGTCGTGGGCAGCAGCTGGATGGACGCCGTGTTCAGCACGATGAGGCGGCACATCTCGTCCGTGGCGCGGACGCTGCCGGAGCGCTGCTGCATCCGGCGCACGGCGGCGATGCCCATGGGCGTGGCCGCATTGCCAAGCCCCAGCAGGTTGGCCGCAACATTGGCCGTCAGGTAGCCCATGGCCGTCTCGTCCTGCGCCGTCTGCGGGAACAGGCGGCGGAAGACCGGCCGGGCAAGCCGGGCCAGCGCCCGCATGCCCCCCGCGCGCTCCAGCGCCTTTGCCGCCCCGCTCCACAGGCACAGCGCCCCGGCAAGGCCGAGCGCCAGCCGGATCGCGGAGGCCGCTCCCGTCAGCGCGCCGGTCTGCCCCGTGAGCACCGCCGCGCCGAGCGCAAGCAGCACCATTCCCGTCCAGATCCATCCCATGACCATCGTGTACCCCTCCCGGACATCTTCTGTAGCACTATATGGAAAGCTTTTCCGAATTTTGCATAAAGAGCTTGACAGAGTTAGACAAAATGCTATAATGAAGATGTAATCTGACCGGATTCTGCGCAAAAACAGAAATGGGGGGACTGCGCAATGAGAGCAATGGGTATCATCCGAAGACTGGACGAACTGGGCCGCGTTGTGATCCCGGTGGAAATGCGGCGCATGCTGGACCTGGCGGACCGCGACACGGTGGAGATCGCCGTGGACGGCGACCGGATCGTGCTGCAGAAGCACACGCCCCGCTGCGTGTTCTGCAGCCGCAGTGAAGCGCTGGTCGAATATCACAACCGGCGCGTATGTGCGTCGTGCATGCGCGAGCTGAGCGCCATGGGCGGCGGAACAAAGGTCGCGCGGCGGCGCACGGAGGACTGAACCGCTCTGTCTCCCCTCTCGCCGCGCCGAAACGGAGAAAAAGCAATGAAGGATATCCCGGTCTTTTCCTGCCCGGACGGCATCGCCACGCTGATCCTGCGTGAGGTCCCGTTCCGCGGCGAGGGCTATATACTGGTACGCGGCGTGTTCGGCACCCTGGAGGGTCTGCTTGCCGAATGCGCAGGCTTCTGCCGTGCGGCGGGTGCGGAACGGCTGTTCGCCGCGGGCGAAGCGGATTTTTCCGGCTATCCGGCCGCCATCCGCATTCTCGGGCGCAGCGCGCCGCGGGAGTCGCTGCTGCCCGCGCCGGAGGCGGTGCGCCTTGTTCCCGTCACGGAGGAAACGGCAGCGGACTGGGCGCGGGAATACAATGCGCGCTTCCGGGCCGTGCCCGCAGCGGCGAGCTGCAGCCCGGCGGAGGAGCGCGCGCTGGCCGCGGGCGGCGAGGCCCTGTGGATTGAGGACGGCGCGGTGCGCATTGGCCTTGGCCGCGTGCGCGGCAGTGAGCTGCTGGCAGTGGCGGCGCTGCTGCCCGGCGCGGGCGAACGCTGCGTGCGGGCGCTGGCGGCCCGGTGCGCAGGGCCGGAAGTGCGCCTGACGTGCGCAGAGGAGAACGGGCGCGCCATGCGGCTGTATGACCGGCTCGGCTTTTCCCGCGGCGCGGAGGAGCGCGTGTGGTTTTCCATTTGATACTAGAATCTGATAAAAAGCTTTAAAAGCTTTTTATAGCGCCGAGGGCGCGTCAGATTCTGCATGAGACGGCGCAGCGTGCGTCAGCACGATGCGAGTGTGCGTAGCACACGGGATTCCTGATTAAATGTTTTAATCAGGAATCAGTATGAGGCTTGCAGCCGGGCGCTGCAGCGGGTATAATAAACGGCGGCAGGAAAACGGCGGCAGGAAGCGCTTCCTGCCGCCGTCTAATTTTGAATCAGAAAAGAGTATGACGATGAGCTTTACCGGATTTTATCCCGAGACGATCGATTTTCTGTGGGGAATTCGCCTGAACAACAACCGCGAATGGTTCGAGGCGCACAAGGCCGACTATCAGCGCTTCCTCTGGGAGCCGATGAAGGCGCTGGCGGCGGACGTCGAGGCCGCATTCACGGGCATCGAGGGCCTGCGGATGCGCGTTTCACGCATTTACCGCGATATGCGCATGCACCCGCCTGTGCCGTATAAGGAAACGTCGTGGATGTGCCTGCGCCACGACGGCGCAAGCTGGCTGGAGCACCCGTGCCTGTTTTTCGAGCTGACGAGCGAGGGCTACAGCTACGGCCTGCTGCTGTGGAACCCGCGCGCGGCCGCCATGGAGCGCTGGCGCACCCAGCTCGGCGACCGGACGGAGGAATTCCTGCAGATGGCTGCCCGCGCAGAGCGGGAGACGGGCCTGCGGCTCGGCGGCCGGGCCTATGTCCGCCCGAAGCAGACGCCGGACGAGCGTCTTGCGCCATATTACAGCCTGCGCAATGTATCAATGATGCGCGAGTGCCCGCTGGGGGATGAGCTGTATACGCCCCGGCTGGCAGAGACCGTGCGCGATACGCTGCACGCCCTCCTGCCGCTGTATGAGTTCTGCCTGTCCGCGGTGGGATGACCGGCAGAGACTGCCCCGCTGCCCGCTATGTTGTAGGGGGGGACAGCCGGGCCCAGCGACGCACTTGCAGTTCGTACAAGCTGCCGTTAAAATGGAAAACGCCCCCGATTTGTCATTGCGAGGCCCCAACGGGGCCGTGGCAATCTCGGGCAGGCACTTGCAGCCCGTACAAGCCGCCGTTAAAACGGTATGCGCCGAAGTATGGGGTGTAGCGGCGGTCACTGCGCAGCCGTTGGCGGCTTTGCCGCCTTACGGATGCGGCGTGCCCCTTGCGGGTAGTGAGCGCCATGCAGACTGGCATTTTTTGCGGTACGCATTCTGTGGCGCAAGGCCCCCAGATTTGTCATTGCGAGGAGGCCGCAGGCCGACGTGGCGCCCTGAGCGCGCAGCGCGAGGAAGTGCCCTTGGGGTGCAATCTCGGGAAGGCACTCACGATTTCGCCGATGACTTTCCTGTTATCCAACTTGGTGGTGCGAGATTCCCACGTCGCTTCGCTCCTCGGAATGACAAATCTGGAAGCCTGTCAAATTTCTGCGATTTTCTCCAAAACACGCAAATTGATACTTGACTTTTTCTCTATATATGTTACGATATAATTGTGGAAACCCGCCGTCCATGGTTGATCCCGATTGACGGTGTACGGTTCAGAGACGGTTGCCTGTCATCCCGCGGGTGCGGAATGGAGGCAGAAATGTATAGCCCCTGCGGGAAATAACCCACGGGAGGTGATACATATAACACTTCAGGATCTGTTCTGGGTTCTTTCGATCATCTGGCTGATTTGCCAGATCATCGACTGGCTCCGAAATGGAAAAAAGTGAGCCGTCTGACGCGACCAGACGACTCACTGGTTTGTAAATGCTAAAATTCACAAACCGGAAAGATGTTTTATGATCGTGGCAACCGTCCGGGTTTCCACATCTTTATTATATCCGCTCGCAGCAGAAATGTCAAATACATTTTGACGGAAAATGTCCCGGTAAAACGTTTTGCGCTTTCGCCGGGGCTTTTTGTGATCCGGGCATATGCCGCGAGATTGCACCCCAAGGGCACTTCCTCGCGCTTCGCGCTCAGGGCGCCACGTCGGCCTGCGGCCTCCTCGCAATGACAAACTTGAGAACTTCACGCCACAGAATGTGTGCCGCAAAGATTGCCAGCCTGCATGGCGCTCAGGGAGCGCCGCTACAGACGCAATTGGTTTTTACGTTTTTATCGGAAACCGGCACGAATCGTGAGTTTTGCGCCGGGCCCGGCTGTCCGCTCCCCTACATCGCACGGCCGAAGGCCTGCGTATTATTCATTCTTCAGTATTCATTTTCCACATGTCCCTGCTTTTTCCCTGCAGATTTACGGATTCACGACATTCTGCGGCTTGCCTGCCAGGAAGGCGCGCAGGTTTTCCGCGCTGATGGCCTGCAGGCGGCGGCGCGTTTCAAGCGGAGCCCACGCGATATGCGGCGTGAGGAAGCAGTTCGGCGCGGTCAGCAGGGGGTTGTCCGCGCGGATCGGCTCCGCAGAGACGACGTCCATACCGGCGGCCAGCAGCTTGCCGCTGCGCAGCGCGTCGGCCACGGCCTGCTCGTCCAGCAGCCCGCCGCGGGCGGTATTGAGCAGGATCGCCCCATCCTTCATCTGCGCCAGCGCGCCCGCATCGATCATGCGGGCGTTTTCTGCCGTCTGCGGGCAGTGGAGCGACACGACGTCGGACTGCGCCAGCAGCTCCGGCAGGGAGACGAAGCGCGCGCCCTCCGGCACGGGCTTTTCATGCCGCGCCGTGACGAGCAGCTTCATGCCGAGGGCCTGCGCGACTGTGCCGACGGCCGAGCCGATGGCGCCGTAGCCGACGATGCCCATGGTCTTGCCGTCCAGCTCGATGAGCGGCCGGTCCCAGAAGCAGAAATCCGGGCAGCTCTGCCACTGGCCCGTGTGCACGGCCCCGGAGTGCAGGCCGACCTGCTGGCAGATCTCCAGCAGCAGGGCAAACGTCATCTGCACAACGGCGCGCGTGGAATAGCCAGGCACGTTGCACACCGTGATGCCGCGGCGCTTTGCGGCGGCGAGGTCGACGATGTTGTAGCCCGTTGCGAGGATACTCACGAGCTTCAGGTTCGGGCAGGCGGCAAAAATTTCGTCCGTCAGGCGGACCTTATTGATGAAAACGACCTCCGCATCGCCGATGCGGGCGGCCACGTCCTCCGGCGCGGTGCGGTCATAGACCGTCAGCTCACCGAGGGCGGCAAATTCATCCCAGCTCAGGTCGCCGGGATTGGCGGCATAGGCATCGAGAATGACGATCTTCATGGCTCACACCCCCCAGTACTCGCGCGCGGCATGACGGCTGACAAACGAATACCATGCAATGGCCGCGATCGGGAAAACGATCTCCAGAATATTGCACACCAGCGTATCCATCGCCGGGATGAAGACAACGAGCGCCGTGAACGCGCCGCACAGCAGGAACGCGGCGCCGATGATGATCAGGCGCGGCAGGATGTAGTCGATAAAGCCGTCCGGATCGATGCAGTCGTCCTTCGTGCACCCGCCGGGATAGAGCAGCTTGTTATCAAACAGGACGCGGTCCCGTCTGAGGCGGAAGACGGTGTAGAACAGGTAGAGCGCCACGGCGGGCAGCAGCACGATCATGAACCAGTCGAGGATGTTGGTCAGCTGGGTCAGGTCGGCGCCGTTCGAGCCGCTCTGCGCAGCGTCCGCGGCATTGGCGGCGGTTTCAAGCAGGCGTGTGAGCATATGGGATCTCCTCCTATGTTTCGATACCATGATTATAGCAAGTCCGGCCGTGCAATGCAACTGCGATTCTCCGGGCGGGCCGAATGCATATTCGGGTTGCATATTCGTCCCCCGCGTGATATGATGAGAGAAGCAAAAAAACAAAAGGAGGTACATCATGAAAAGAAGGATCCTTGCCGTAGTTCTGGCGCTGGCCGTCGTGCTGGCGCTGGCGCTCCCGACGCTGGCGGCCGTGCCCGCCGACACCGTGCCGTATAACACCGGCACGCGCCACGAGCTCTGCACGGCCCTGAGCACACAGGCGCAGCAGTATTACACCGACGGCGCAGAAACGCTGCTGAAGCTGTCCGGCAGCACCTCGGACAGCTCGCTCGAGAGCATGGACAGCGCCCTTTACCGCGCACTGCAGTCCCTGATGACGGATACCATGACCGATTCCGTCACCTATAAGTCCCTGCCGACCTACTGGGCACGCACGGACGCCTCACAGGGCAAAGATGGCCTGCTCCTGTTCTACAGCGACACGACCGGCGGCCGCATGAGCCGCGAGCACGTCTGGCCGAAGAGCCGGGCAAGCTTCATGCAGCAGAATGGCGGCAGCGACCTGCACCACCTGCGCCCCGAGGATTCCGGCGTGAACTCCACGCGCAGCAACTATACCATGGGCAACGTGCTGGGTGTCTATCCCGACTGCACCACGAAGGCCTTTGACGGCAAGACCGTCCTGTGGTACAGCTCGAAGAACGACCGCGTCGAGGTCGCCGACAATGTCAAGGGCGACCTGGCACGCGTGCTGCTGTACGTCTACTGCCGCTGGGGCCAGCCGAATCTGTTTGAGAAGGTTTCGACGGACAATCTGCCGCCGTATGACAGCGACGACCGCGAGAACACCGGCATGCCCGTCATCGAGAGCCTCGACACCCTGCTCGAATGGATGCAGGAGGACCCCGTGGACACCTGGGAAATGAGCCGCAACGACTGTGTCCAGCAGGTGCAGGGCAACCGTAACGTCTTTATCGACTATCCGGAGTTTGCCTGGCTGCTGTTCGGCCGCGAGCTCCCCGCGGATTATGACACGCCCTCGGGCTACGCCCACGAGCACGGCAGCGATGTCGAAAACTTCACGCTCACGGCCGCCTCGTCCGACGAGACGCGCGGCACGGTCACCGTCCGCAGCCACACTGTCACGGCCTTCCCGGCCGAGGGCTACTGCGTGGGCGGCTATACCCTCACCCCGGCGGATGCCGCCGTCGTAAAGCAGAACGGCAACGTCTTCACCGTCAGCCGCATGACGAAGGACTGCACGCTGACCGTGCAGTTTGACCCGCGCACCCCGTCCACCGTGCACTTCTCCGTGCCGGAGGGCGTGACAGCCCCCGCCGATGCGGCGGGCTACACCGGAGACACCTTCACCTTCCCGCAGCCGTCCGGCACGCCGTCTGACACGGCGCACGACTACACGTTCCTCGGCTGGGCCGCCGCCCCGCAGACGGACACGGACAGCCGCCCGGACTTCTCCGCCGCGGGCGCAGAGCAGATGTTCACGCAGGCGGAGCAGACGTATTACGCGCTCTACTATTATAAAGTCGATGATCCCGACGCCGTCGGCGACGAGTACCGCCGCGTGATGGTCGCCCCGGACGACTGGACGGGCAGCTACTGCATCGTCTCGTCGGACAAGGGCAAGATCATGACGAACACCCCCGGCTCGAAGCCGACGTATCTGGAGGCCGCCGACATCGAGATCGACAGCGGCAGCGTCCGCGACCCGGAGTGGGTCTACACGCTCACGGCCGCCGGAGACGGGACGTACTATGTGCGCGACGCGGCTGGCCTCTATCTCAGCTGCACCGGCAAGAAGAACGTCTCTCTGACGGAAACCCCGGATGACACCTGCCGCTGGACGCCGACGCTGAACGGCCTGCAGTCGGACAACGGCATGCTCCAGTACAACGCCAGCGCGCCGCGCTTCACGACCTACACGAGCAGCCAGACCGCGGCCCATCTCTACGCGCCCGCCGCGGGCTCGAAGACGTGGTACACGACTCTCGGCGGCTCGGAGCCGACGCCGCACGAGCACACCTGGGGCGCCTGGAAGGTGGTCGAAGCGGCGACCTGCTTTCATGACGGGCTTGAAGCAAGAAGCTGCACGGGCTGTGACGCTGTGGAAAGCCGCACGATCCCGGCCAATTCCGACAACTGCCCGTCCAGAGCCTTCACGGACCGCCCGGACAAGGGCTGGTACCACGAGAGCGTGGACTATGTTCTCGAGACCGGCCTCATGAACGGCATGGGCAAGGGGAAGTTTGAGCCGGACACCACCCTCAACCGCGCCATGGTCGCCACGGTCCTCTATCGCCTCTCCGGCGACA
>OLFX01000424.1_pt1 | contig 67259 bp, 61 predicted proteins | sample 1605091 | NCBI WGS metagenome assembly OLFX01 (sample SAMEA3888906, study PRJEB22519) | human gut metagenome | biome: human gut; feature: human-associated habitat; material: faeces | place: Denmark | collected 2012 | reverse complement strand
GAGCGTTATGTGTAACTTGAGTCAGGGAATTGAAGAAAAGGGTATTGCGATTGGAGAAGCAAGAAAAGAAGAAAAAATTATTCTTAATATGCATAACAATGGTTTTACTGTAGAGCAGATTGCTATGGCTACAGATAAAAACGTAGAAGAAGTGAAAGCGATTATTGCAGGGAAAGAACCTGCACTTGCATAAAGTTATGTAAGAAAAAGAGAGCCTTTGAGTTTAAATAACTTGGAGGCTCCTATTATATGAAGATTTGGGAAATAATGGATATTGTTGAATTATCTGATGATAAAATGGGTATAAGGAAATGTAGATCGAGAGAAAAATCTTTTTGATGGTGTGTGCCACATGCATTTCCAAAAGAAGATATGATTGGTTCCTATAAATGGATACATGGAGGAATTGTAAAGTGAGAAATATTGATGAAACATATAAAACAGAATTGAATTTTGTTGATGAATTTAATCTTTCTCGTAATGGAATGATAAAAGAAATTGAGCAAGAATTTAATATTATAAGATTATGTTTATTTCGAGAAATGGGAAAGCGATTGAATATAGAGAAAGTTCATCCTCATAAGTTTAGAAGAACACTGGCAACAGTAGCCATTGATAAGGGGATGCCAATAGAACAATTACAAAAATTATTAGGACATCAACGAATAGATACAACATTGCAATATGCAATGGTCAAGCAGAGTAATGTTAAGATTGCTCATAGAAAATATATTGGATAGGAGAAATGTCTTTATGAAAATTAAGGATATAGGACGTGTAGTAACAGGAAAAACTCCATTAACTGGTGTGAATGAATATTATGGAGGAAATATAATGTTTATTTCACCTTCTGATTTACACGGTGATTACTTGATAGAAAAGTCTGAAAAAACTATAACTGAGGAGGGATTGAAATCAATAGAATCAAATTCCATTGATGGAATAAGTGTGCTTACAGGATGTATAGGATGGGATATGGGAAATGTTGCTACTTAACATTATATTTAAGACAATTTGAAGGTAGTTCCGCAACTCAAACCGGTGGTTCCATTTTGAAGAATGTAAGTCAAGAAACTCTGAAAAATTTGATTGTGCCTATTCCACCACAATCACTGTTAAATCAGTTCAATGATTCAATATTACCTATATGATGAATGTTTGTCTTGGAGGATTACAGGCAATAGGGGCAGAATACTATGAGGCAGCGAAAATGGATGGAGCTTCAAAATTTCAGTGTTTTAAGAGCATTACGTTGCCGATGGTGACAAAATTGTCTATTCCGTTGGTGATTTCCTCATTTGCAGCTAATTTTAATAATTTTGGAAATATCTATATGATTACGCAGGGTGGACCGGCAAGGGTTGATAATCAGTTTGCAGGATATACGGATATTCTTGCAAGTACGACATATAAAATGACAACATGGTCGAACCGATATGAACTGTCTGCTACGTTTAGTGTGCTGATTTTTATTATTGTCGGTACTTTTACGCTGATTAATATGCATTTATCTGGTGCATTTAAGGAGGTTGATTAACATGAAATATAAAGAGAAAATGACAGCCTCTGAAATGAGAACCCTGTGGGGTAGCAGAATTGTAATCTGGATTACGATACTTGTTGTGATGTTTCCGGTTGCATGGATTGTAATGTCTTCGTTTTCAGCAGGAGATAGCTTTTTTCTGTCCTCACTTTTTCCAGAGAAATTCAGTGTGGAGCATTATGTGACACTGTTTCGGGAAACCGATTTTACAATTTGGGTATTGAATTCATTAAAATTTTGCTTCATAGTTGCGATCATTCAATTAATTCTTACTTCCTTGGCAGCGTATGCATTTGCCAGGCTTCGGTTTGTTGGAAGAAAGTATGGATTAATGTCCCTGCTTGTGCTACAGGTGTTTCCGAACAGTATGGCAGTGGCAGGCTATTATATCTTAATCTATCAGTTCGGATTGGTTGACAACAGTATTGCACTTATTCTGGTGCTGGCAGGTGGAAGTGCCTATAATATCTGGTTGCTGAAATCATATATTGACGGACTCCCGGTAGAACTGGATGAAGCTGCCATGGTGGATGGAGCGAATCAGTTTCAGGTATTCTATAAAATCATTATACCGCTTGCAATGCCGCAGTTGGCAGTCATATTTTTATTTTCGTTCATTGCGACTTACAGCGAATATGTGATTACATCCATCTTTTTGCAGACACCGGGGAAGATGACACTGGCATTGGGGCTGCAGTCATTCATCAGCGATCAGTTTGCGGCACACTGGACACTGTTTTCTGCCGCGGCAGTTATTTCATCACTGCCGATTATGATTGTATTCATGTGTCTGCAGAGGTTCATTCAGAATGGATTGGTTGCTGGAGGCGTTAAAGGATAACATTACAATTTTTAGTGAGAAAGGAAGCTAATATACCTATTGCTCCATCAATATACAGCTTATGCAACAAGATGGATAATTCCTTACTGGCTGTAAGGGATATTAACCATAAATACATTGTAGTAGAAAGGAGATTCTATGAGAAAAAACAAATTTTTATCAGTTATGGCAGTTGCGCTTGCAGCAGTACAGCTTATAAGCGCATCGACAGTTACGGTGCAGGCATCAACCCTCACGGGGGCGGTTGAGACAGATGATTTTATAAGGGGAGTAGATGTGTCAACGTTGGATATGTTGGAAGATTTGGGTGCACAGTATTATCAGAATAATGTTGCGAATGATGCTTTGACAATCTTACATAATAATGGGGCAAATTATGTAAGATTGAAATTATGGGTAGATCCCTATGATGAAGACGGAAATGCATATGGTGGTGGAAACAATGATTATGACACAACACTGGCACTTGCAAAACGAGCCCAAAATTTGGGAATGAATATTCTGATTGATTTTCATTTAAGTGATTTTTGGGCTGACCCGGCAAATCAGATTAAACCGAAAGCATGGGAGGACTTATCATATTCGGAATTGAAAGAAACATTGTATTCATATATGAAAACAACTTTGAATAATTTTGCATCAGAGGGAATTGTTCCTGATTATGGTACAGGTTGGAAATGAAATATCTTCCGGAATCCTTCATGAAGATGGAGAAATTGGAACAGATGAGGATTTTTCCGGACTGGCAGGACTTTTGCAGTCGGCAATTTCAGGTGTCAGGGATTCATCTGCTTCAAATACAAAGATTGTGCTTCATTTGGATCAGGGTGGAAAGAATGAATTGTATACATGGTTTTTTGGCGGATTATTGGAAGAAGCACCCAATCTTGATTTTGATGTGTTCGGACTATCATATTATCCGATGTGGCACGGAACAATGGAAGGGTTGCAATATAATTTAAACTATCTTGCAACAACATATGATAAAGAAGTATGTGTTGTAGAAACTGCATATGCATGGACCACGGAAGATGGCGATGGTGTAGGAAATGTTTTTATCAGCGGAGATGAAGAAACCGGCGGATACCCGGCAACAGTGGAAGGACAGTTTCAGTTTATGAATGATTTAGAGTCGGTTATATTGAATGTTCCGAATGATAAAGGCATTGGATATTTTTATTGGGAGCCGGAATGGGTTCCGGTGGAAGGCGGTACATATGCTTCTTCAGCGGGAGTTGCATATAAGAACGATACTGTTACGCCAAGTAATACATGGGATAATATGACGCTTTTTAACTTTAATGGAAATGCTTTGGAATCTATTAAGGTTTTGAATCAGCCAAGTGAAAATCTGCTGACAAACATCAACTTTGAGCAGAATGAAGTAACAACTTCACCGAGTGGATGGAATGTGTGGCTGAGCGATACAACTGATTCGAATACGGTCAAGACAGAATATGGAAGCGCTTATGACGGTAATTATAAATTAACATTTTGGGATGATGCGGATTATTCCTGCTCGATATATAAAACATTTACAAACATTCCAAATGGAACTTATCAATTCTCTGTTTGGGCGATGACTAACGGGGATCAGGATGTTTTGCAGCTTTATGCTAAAAATTATGGTGGAGATGAACTTAATACCACGATAGAAACAAGTGATATTAACTGGAATATTTTCAGTATAGATGAAATTGTTGTGACAAACAATACATTGGAAATAGGTGTTTATTCCGTTGCTGGTGCTGATGACTGGTGTAACCTGGATATGGCTATATTAAGAAAAGTAGAGTAAAACTATTGTATTTTTTGCTGCGAAGAAGAAAAAGGAAGAAACATAATAATTAAGACATAAATAAAAAAGAAGGAAACCTGCTGATACCGCAGTGTGTTGGCAGGTTTTCAAAAAATGACAGAATGTTGAGATGAGTGATGAATCGGGGGGTTTATTACTCTCTTTTCATGTTAGAGAGAAAGTTGCGACGCGACATAATTACAGACGCGATACAATCTGTTTGCGGACGCTTTGCGTTGCTATCATTAACGTAAAGCGAGGTGAACAGCATGAATATGGAGAAAAACAGAAAAAAGAGTTAAACATACGGATCGGGCAAAGGTTGAAAACTGTTAGGGAAAACAGTGGATATACACAGGAAACATTTGGAATATCGTTTTGATAATATTGATTTGGATTAAAAAAATGTGTATGAGTTTATGCAGGCAATTTTTAATTTTTGTGATGGGTGTGATTGTGAATTTGAAGCAGTTGCAGATTGGGAATCTGATATGATGCAGGAAATGGCACAGTATCAGGATTGGTATTAAGGGAGAATGATGATGGCAGAGAAGATTAGAAAACTTGCGAATTCAGAAGTTGAAGTGTTATCTAGAATAGTTGCAGAATGCATGACAGGAAGCCAAATGAACGAAATTTTTCGGGAATGCGGAGTCAGGGACACAAGCAATGAAAGTACAAAATGGAAAAGAATCTACTACACTTTTTTAACGAGACAAGAAATAGACGGAGCATCAAATGCTTTTCTTAATTTTATTAAAAAGAGCTTAAAACCGGTAAGGTTCATTAACGGTCAAAATGGTGATTATGATGAGATTTTATTAGAGATAAATAAACCATTGATGTTAATCGGGCTACAGATGACAAATGAGAGAAAGCTGTTAAAGATAGAGGCAGCAACCACAATATCGGAGGTCGAAAGACGGACAAGAGATTTGGTAAGCGAGTTACAAAAAAGACATATTCATCAGGATGTAATAAAGTGCTGTAAAGAAGAATACTTACAGGAGAACTATTTTCATGCAATCTTTGAAGCTGCAAAGAGTTTGTCAGAGAAGGTAAGAGAAAAGACAGGGATGCAGGATGACGACTCCAATTTATTTAATAATGCTTTTGTAGTTAATAATCCCAGACTGGCAATAAATTCATTGCAGACACCTTCGGAAAGGAATGCACAAAATGGGTTAAAAGAGATGTTAAACGGAATTACACATATGGTAAGGAATGTGACGGCACATGAACTGAAGATAAAGTGGATTGTGAATGAGCAGGACGCAATTGATATTTTGACAACAATTTCCTTTTTACATAAATAGTTGGACGAGTGTTTTGTTGTTCCACAGCATATAATATAATTAGGAAAAAACAATTGTTGTGAGCATTAGGATATGCTATACTAGGAATGAGAAGAAAGGGTGTGATTGTATGTTGGCAACGAAACCGCAGGTAGTAGCAGAAACATCAGATACTGCAAAATTGGAATTATATAGATTGATTGGTGAAGGCTATAAAGCAATGCAGGAAGGCAGAACCAGTACGATTGATGAAGTGAGAGAAAAACTGAAGAAGAGGAGAGAAGAGCGTGGCTAATGTAGTATTTACCGAACCGGCAGAATATGATTTGCTGGATATAGAGTACTATATTTTTGTCGATCTTTGTAATCCTCAAGCATCAAGAAGAATAACGGAAGGTATTCTCGAAGCTGCAGAAAGGCTGGGAGAATATCCGATAGGGCATCCTTTAGTAGATGATGAACTTTTGGGAAGAATAGGTTTGCGGATGACGCGCTTTGATAATTACAATATCTTTTACCATTATGACAGCGAGGATGATGTAGTGTACATAATCAGAATTTTATATAACAAAGTTGATTGGCAGAATATATTGAAAAAGTAAACGAAAATTGTTGGAATCAAACCTCTAAGTCTTCAAAGATTTGGAGGTTTTTTCTTCCTGTTTTCGCTGGAAAATAATTTCCGAAATAGACAGTCTATGGTACAATTATTGTGAAAAACAACAGAGAAGGTGCCAATATGGGATACGATGCATATGTGCATATAAAGAAGAAATACACTAAGTTAGCCATTGAAAAACTATTGATGCTGATGGATTATGAAAAAAGAGGGGATTCTTTTTATTGTGGTAATGATGATGACTATAAGTTTTTTACTGGTGTTCATGTCTGGTTGTGCGACGAAAATGAGGAAGAATGGGTATACAGAGTTAGAAGTCAGTACTTTGCAGTAGGATATGATCTGCAGAAGATGAATGAAACGATTAGGTGTCTAAAACAATATTGTGATGCCTCGTTTGAAAGTGATTATGGGAAGAATAGATATTTTCCAGAGGCTACTCTTATCAAAGGTGCAGAAAGCGGATGCTATTTTGCAGTGGAGAGGTTATTTAATAATTTCAGCAGTTTAAAGCATACTTTGAGTAAGTATCCTAGTGATGTAGAAGCAGAGAAATCAATGTATGAAATAAGTGGAATTCCCACTCCAAACATGTTTAATGCAAATGTGTATTCGACTTATTTATGTTCTTTAATTGAAGAATATTTCAGAACAACATACATTGCATTGCTGAAATATTCTGACCGGAAAGAAAAAATATTAAATGTTAAATTTTCACCATATGATATGGTGGATATAAGTAATGGAGAGAAGACCGTAGAAGAAGTTTTTGCAAGTACATTATCATTTCAGAATATACAAAAAATTTGTTCAAATTTTCATGCTTTAGATAATAAGCTAGATATAGGACAAGCATTGAAGAAACCTTATCATAATAGAAAAAAGAATCTGTATGAACAGGTCAATGATATTTTGGAGCGAAGACATGGTCTAATACATCGACTGGAAATAGATGATAGCTATTGTACTGAAAGCTTACAAAAAGATATACAGGATGTGATTGTTGCAATTAGAAGGGTATACTCTTATCTTTGTAAATATTATAACTGGGAGGAACAAGAAGTGAGTTTGTAAGACAGTTATTTTCATAAAAAAGAATTACAAGGTTTTGGTTGTGTATACTGGAAATTGAGGTGTAAAAGTGAAAGCATTTATGTCTTATAATAATTTAGCTATTAATAATGCGAATTTCAATCTGGAAGGGAAATTAGCAACATTATGGTTTGATAATTTGCTGTTAGGAACAGGCAAAGAGCTTGTTGAGAAGGTTATGGAAGATGTAGCAGAAAAGGAACAATGGAGTAGTGATACTTTTAAGGAAATGAAGAAGGTACAAATATCTTCAGAAACCCTACTTCCTTCGATTAGTTTTATGGACGAATCAATAATTGAAGATGATTATTTTAAAGATGCTGCTGATGTTTTGAAGGATAAATATGCAAAGGAATTATCAAGTCCTAAAACTTACGGTGGCGCCATGCATGAAATAGTATGGGAAGGTTTTGGAATAGCGAATTCTGTTAAATATTGGACCTTGCTTAATGCAAAAGCGAATTGTACTTTTTTGCCAATGGATATGGAACAGCAGATGTTGGGAAAAGTTTTTGGAAGTACAACAGATATGGGATATAGTAATTTTAGCGATATTATTACAGCAATAATACCTGATATTTCTGAGTACTCATGGGATGAAATTATAGAGATAAGGCATCACAACTATTGGACACAGTTTAGAAAAAAACTTACAGAGTTGAGTGAAAGCATTGAAGACAAAAAGCTAGGACAAGATATTCTGGAGGAAATAGTAAGAAAAGATTTAATTGAAATGGCACAACGTTTTAGACCTCAAGTGACTAAGAATATTGTAAAAGGGGTTGTGAGTAATATTCCATTGCCAATTCCAATTAATCCAGTATCAGTGGTGTGTACAGGATATGATATAATGAAGGAGATAGATTTTGATAAAAAATATGGATGGATATATTTTTATTTGGACAATAAGAAGTAGAAAAAAATTAGATAATGAATAAGTACAAGACTATTGTCTCAGTTACTAGTAAGTGAGAAAACAAATGGTTGGAATCAAGCCTCTAAGTCACATATGATTTGGGAGCTTTCTTCTGCCCATTTTGATTTTGGAAAATCTATCCGAAAAAAAACTATGGTACAATTACAGGTAGCAATGTGTGCCATAGAAAAGAGCAGACTTCAAATCAAACCGAAGCCAATCAAAGTCTCGTCTATGAAATCAATTCTAATCTTTTCTGTGGCAGGTGCATCAAGGTGCAGTATGCCGTTTGTGCAGACCCGATATGGGATCATTGCATCATTTTTGAATCCAAGGCTTAACGGAAAGCCAAGGGTTGTGCATCTAAATTGCACGCTCAGATAATAATGTTGAAATACTCAATTTATCTTCATTTTCATTAAAAGAAAAAATTGATAAGCTAATTAGTAATGAAGGTAGATTATATATTGGGCAAGATATGTTAGTTGGACCGAATGGTTACGATTTTTCTGGTAAAGGAACCTTAAATGTAATGGGAGCAAATAAGCAACCATATCGAAATGTTGCAGTTCCAATGCAAGGAACATCGACAGGTAATGCTAAAGAACTTGTGGGTTATTTTTGGAAACATTTTGGTGAAACGGATTGGGTTGCTGTAAGTAATGGGGGAGGTTACTGCAGATGGCAGGGATTAAATGATAGTGTAGTCAAATGGGGAAAGGAAGGAGAGTACATTAAGTCTCAAAAGGGGTCTGCGTTAAGAAATGTAAAATATTTTGGTGATACTCAAATGCTATTTAGTGATACAGGAACAGCAGGGTTAAATGTTAGAGTTTTGCTGGATAATCAGATTTTTATTGCGTCTGGTCCAGGAATTAGAGTTGTTGAAGGAAACGAATATGCACATTTAGCTTTCTTGAATTCAAGAATAGCGGCATATTATGTGAGAATGATGTCTCCAAAACTTACAATAGCGGGCGGATATATTGGACAAATTCCTGTTAATGATAATATTTATTCTTCAGTTGTTCTTGAAAAAGAAGCACGGTTATGTGTTGAGCTAAAAAGGAAAATGTTATCGACAAGACCTAATAATATAGAGTATGAGTCCACATATATACAAAATATTAGTGGTAACTTGCTTAATGATGCTTGCCTAAGAAGGAAATGCTACACATACTAGCATTATTTAATTCAGTAGTATTTGATTATATTGTAAGATTAAAAATGGCGGGGCTTGATTTGACGCAGACAATTATTAAACAGATTCCTATTCCGGATACAAAATCATTTGAAAAAGAGTTGGTCTATATGGGAGAAAAAGCAACAATTGAAAAGCATATTAATTCTCGAATAAGAATGTTATACGCAAGCAACCAAAGACTGGATAACTTATTTGCGGATGTGAGTATCTAGCCGATAAAGAGAAAAATTTCTAGAAAACAAATAATAGCAGAAATAGATAGATTAGTAGCACTCTTGTATGGATTAAATGAAGAAACATTTGAGAACATACTTCATACTTTTAGTAAGTACTATTCAGAAAAGGAAGTTGAAGCTTATTTTTAGGCATCAACGGGAGCATCCCAAAGTTTGTGTAAACCTCCAAACTGATGTAAGATAAAATTACTCAGTTTGCATGCCTGTAAGGAGAAAAAGATGGATGTAATGGTTTTGATCGATTCGTTTAAGGGGAGTATGACTTCCATGGAAGCGGGCAATGCGGCGCGTGACGGGGTGCTGCGCGTCTATCCGCATGCCAATGTTACGGTCTGCCCCCTGGCAGACGGAGGAGAGGGCACAACAGATGCCCTGATAGAGGGGCTGGGCGGAAGGAAAGTGGAACTGTCTGTGACGGGACCGATGGGAAGCCGGGTAAAAGCTTACTACGGAATCCTTGCGGATGAAAAGACGGTGGTTATGGAGATGGCGCAGGCCGCGGGTATTACGCTCGTGGAGGAGACGCAGAAAAATCCGGGAAAAGCCACCACCTATGGAGTGGGCGAGATGATACGGGATGCCGTTTCGCGCGGATACCGCAAATTCATCATCGGAATCGGCGGAAGCGCAACAAATGACGGCGGAACCGGAATGCTTAGAGCGCTCGGTGTGAAGTTTCTGACCAAGGATGGAAAGGAAGCCGGAGAGGGAGCGGATGCGCTTGGAAAAATACATTTCGTTTCTCTGGAACATCTGATGCCGGAACTGAAAGAATGTGATTTTCAGATTGCATGTGATGTCACGAATCCGCTCTGCGGAGAAAAAGGGGCGACCTATATTTATGGAAAGCAGAAGGGCATACGGGAAGAGGAAATGCCGCGTATCGACGCGGATATGAAGCATTACGCCGCGATCACTGCCGAGCGGATCGGCGTTGACTATGCAGCCCGGGAGGGCGCGGGGGCAGCCGGCGGCATGGGATATGCCTTTATCAGTTATCTTGGGGCGAGACTGGTTCCGGGAATCGAGCTGATATTAGACGTGATCCATTTTGAGGAGGAGGCAAAGAAAGCGCAGATTGTGCTCACCGGAGAGGGACGGCTGGATCTTCAGACTGCAATGGGAAAAGCGCCCGTGGGGGTTGCGAGGGCTGCCAAGAAGTATGGCTGTAAAGTGATTGCGTTCGCCGGTTCGGTCACAAAAGAAGCAGCTGCGTGCAATGACAACGGCATTGACGCATTTTTCCCGATCGTGCGAGGGGCGTGCACGTTAGAGGAGGCCATGCAGCGGGAAAAAGCCATGGAGAATCTCACCGATTCAGTGGAACAGGTATTTCGTCTGCTATAATATCACCTATTCTACAGGATGATTTAGAAGAACGATTATCTCAAAAATCTGGAATGAAAGAGCAGGTGATACGGGAAATAGATCTGGATAAACGGTTCAAAAAGAAATGTTGGGGCAATCAGGTTCTCCCCTCACCCCTTACAGTGCTCCCTGCGGTACGCCGTCGGTGACATGCCGGTCTCCTTCTGAAAGCTGGAGAAAAAGAAACTGCGGCTGCCGAAGGACAGTTCATTGCTGATGTCCTGAATACTCATGCGGGTACCCGATAGAAGAAGCTTTGCTTCTTCTACTTTTTTTCGGCGGATATAAGCATTCACGCTCTCGCCGGTCACTTCCTTGAACTTGTGGGAAAAATAATATTCCGTGTAGCCGAGCCGTTCGGAGAGCAGAGAGATCGAGAGCGGTTCGCGGATGTGCAGACTGATGTAGTCGCAGATGTTTTGAATCTGCCTGGAATGTGCATTCGTCTCCTTTGCGGCGCGGACACGGTGGACGTAATCATCGAGAAATTCGCGGCTTAAATTGGTCGTGTCGGCAGTCGTTTTACATTCCTCGATGCGCCCGGCATAGTAATCGTTTAGGGTGTATGCGATGGAGGGATTCAGCCCGCCATCGATCGCAGCGCGGCTGCACAGGGTTAGGAGCACCAGCAGATTATTTTTGCTCATGCGGAGTGAATCGCCGATCTCGGCCTTGACGCCGGAGCTTAAGGTCATGGATTTTGCAAGAGCCTTTTTGTATTCCGGATTTCCCTCGCGGATCATGGAGAGAAATGTCTGTTCCGCCATCCAGATGCCCGGATGCTCCCCGGAGAGAAGCGGCGAGTCATCCGGAACGCTTGTCGTGCTGTGTGAGGTAAAAGAGATCAGATCCGCGGTGATCCGCTCGCCGGTAATGGCGCAGTGAAACATGATGGCGTAGGAGAGCAGCACGGAAGACGGAATGATCGGCACACTCTCGATCTGCTTTACAATTTTAGAGCGCAGCTTGACGGTAAGCTGGTAGGAATCCAGCTTTTTACGCAGAACCAGATGTGAGTTGCTTCCGGTAAAAGCAGGACCGACGATGTGGATCTGCTGCAGCGCAAAGCCCTGATACTCAAAACCGGCGATCCAGAGAAGTCCGAACTCGGTGTCCGAAATCAGCGGCATGCGGTTCCCGGATTCTATATGTGCGAGTACGAGAGAGGAAAAACCCAGCATGGAGATAATGTCCGGCAGCATGAGTTCTGCCGGACAGTCTGTCTCGATCAGCTCAAACTCCGGGCTGTAGTGCCAGAGATGAAGCGGGTATTCACATTGAACCATTTCCTGAAAAAAAGAGAGACGTTCTTTGATGTCCATGCGGGTATTCCTTTCTTTAGCGGTTCCAGCTTCCGAGGAAACGCAGGCTTTCCTTCGGATGTCTTGTCTGTGTGCTGCGGTCGACCGCAATCAGTCCAAAAGTCATCGAGTAGCCTTTCTGCCATTCAAAATTATCAAGGAGACTCCAGTGAAAATAACTTTTTACCGGGAGACCATCGCGGATGCAGGCAGCGACGCCGTTAAGTGCGGCATCGATAAAAGCGACGCGCCTGGTGTCATCGGAAGTTGCAATTCCGTTTTCAGTGACATACAGGTCACCGTGAAAATCTTCTGCCACCCTGCGCAGAACATGCTCTAAAGCTTCCGGGTAAAACTCATAATTCATCTGGGTCAGTTCGGCACCCTCCGGATTCGGAAGCTAACCGTCCGGACCGATCAGGGAGCGGGTATAATTCTGCACGCCTAAGAAATCATCCTCCTTAATATAAGGGAGATAGTGTAAAAATTCTTCATTCCACTCAGAGGCTGCACGCGCCTCGCCGCCCGCCTGCGGCTGAATGTCGTGCAGGCTTAAGGTCAGACCGACTTTAATGTCCGGATAGAGCGCTTTGATTTCTTTTCTGGCGAGCTCATGCGCTTTCATGATGAGAAGATCGCCCTCTCTGGTGCGCATGGAAGTAAAGTTTTCTACTTTTTCCACACCGAAGACTTCCATATTCTCGAGGGCGGTTGCCTTTTGATTTTCCATCATTTTCTCAAGATTGATGCCGACCTGCACCGTACCATCCGCGCTGCCTCCACCCTTTGACGTTGTCTTTGCTGCCTGCATCTGCGCCATCATCTGCCGTTTGTAACGTTCGGCGATTGCGGCAACCTGAATGCCCATATTCGCCTCGTTGATAGTGCATACATAGTGCAGTTCACTGCCGAGTTCTTCCATAATATAACGGACATAACGGGCAAAGTCATCCGGTGTAGTCGAAGCTTCCCATCCGCCCTTGGTCATCAGCCATTTCGGGCTGGAAAAATGATGCAGGGTAACAAACGGTTCCACACCATATTTTTTGCAGCAGGCGATGACGTCGCGGTAATGTGCGACAGCCGCTGTATCAAACACGCCTTCCTCCGGCTCGATGCGCGCCCATTCGATCGAAAAACGATAGGCGTTTAAGCCGGCGTCGGACAGAAGCTTAATATCTTCCTCATAGCGGTGGTAGTGATCGACCGCGTCTAAGGACGGCTCCAAAAAGCTGGTGTGCTTCATGTGCTCCATCGCCCATAAGTCGCTGTGGATGTTGTTACCTTCTACCTGATGGGCGGCTGTGGCAGCCCCGATCAAAAAATGTTCCGGTAATCTCATAAAATCCTCCATTCTGCAGTGAAAAAATACAGCGTCAGCCGTATTTTTCCTGTGCATCTCTTGTAATCTGATGTTACTATATAAGATTTTATAAAGCCGGGAGTTTACAAAATCGTGAAAATGTTAGAAAAATAGCAATACATCATTTTATAACATGAATTTTAGTACATAACAACGAATTTGTAAACACAGAAAGGAAAAAGACCGGCTAGAATAAAGCCATAGAAAAACAGAGGCCGCAGATATAGCAGACATACGGAAGCGGCAAAATATGGAAAAGTCTGGAGGGTATAAAAATGTTTGGAAAGAAAAAAGAACAGTCTGTGGAGACAAACGGCATTGTCTACCGCCGTGCAAAGACATGGAGGGTAGCGCTTGCAGGATGCAGTTCTGGGATTGGAATGTGTTTTTATGTGCTGCTTGGACTGGCAAGCTATGTGGCAAACGAAGGGTATGGCATTGCAACAGCGGTGGTAGGCATTATCCTGACTGCAACAAGAATCTTGGACGGCGTCACAGATCCCATCATTGCGATCATCATTGATAAGATGAACACGCGGTTCGGAAAGATCAGGATTCTGATGGTGGCAGGATGGCTGATCGAGTCATTGGCAGTCCTGATCATGTACTGCTGGGCGAGCGGAAAGGGACATGGAATCGTGCTGTTCGTGCTGCTCTACTGCCTGTATGTGATTGGCTATACGATGTGCAACGTCACAGCGCAGATCGTTCCGGCGATGCTTACGAACGACCCGAAGCAGCGCCCGATGGTAGGCGTCTGGAGTACAGCTTATAACTATCTGGTGCCGATGATTCTTAACATCGTGATTACGGTGATATTGCTCCCAAAATATGGAAATGTCTATTCGGTAGAGATGCTTGCAGCATCCTGCATCGTCTGCGTGGCAGTATCGGGTGTGGGATTACTTCTCTGCAGCATCGCGGTATCGGATATCGATAAACCGGAAAATTTTGTGGGCGTGGCGAGCAAGAAGAAGGCGGAGCCGGTAAAAGTAAAAGATATGTGGGAGCTGGTCAAATCCAACCGTGCGCTGCAGACGTTCATCGTTGCGGCAAGTTCGGATAAGATCGCGAGCCAGACGGCAAGCCAGGCGGTTGTGACGACGATGCTGTTCGGAATTATTATCGGCAATATGCAGCTTGGGACAATCTTAAGTGTAATCGGTATGCTTCCTTCGATCATCTTCGCGTTTATCGGGGCGAAATACGCAGGAAAGCACGGAAATAAAGAGGCGATGGTGACGTGGACGTATGTGTGCATCACCGTGGCGGCGGTGCTTGTGGTATTGTTTATTTTCATTGATCCGACCCTGATTGCGACGACGCTTCCAATGATGATTGTATATGTATTATTGACCCTGGTGTTAAATGGTGCAAAAATGTGCGTGACGATGTCAAGCAATGCGATGATGGCGGACATCATTGATTACGAGTTAGACCGCAGTGGTAAATTCATTCCGGCAGCAGTGACAGGTACATACAGCTTTATTGACAAGTTAGTATCCTCGTTTTCTGCAGCGATTGCAACCGGTCTGGTGGCATTGATCGGCTACAGGCACACGATGCCACAGCCGACCGACCCGTCCACACCGGCAATCTTCTGGATGACGATGAGCATGTATTTCGGACTCCCGCTGATTGGCTGGGTATGTACGCTCTGCGCAATGCGCGAGACGCCGCTCTCCAAAGAGAAGATGGAGGAAGTACAGAAGAGCATTCAGGAGAAAAAACAGGCAGAAGTGGAAAAAGTGATTGAGGAAATGAAATAGAGAGAAGAAAAGAGAGGGAAAACGGAATAGATGAGAAATACAATAGTGCTGGAAAAAGACTGGACATTTTATAAAAATCCACAGAGTGAAAGCGGGGAAGCGGTGACGCTCCCGCACACCTGGAACGCGGTTGACGGGCAGGACGGCGGAAACGATTATTATCGCGGAACCTGCAAATATGTGCGTCATTTTGCAAAACCGGAACTGGAAAAGGGAGGAAGAGCGTATCTGGAATTTAACGGCGCAGCGATGACGGCGGATGTTGTGGTCAACGGAACGAAGCTGTTCCACCACGAGGGCGGATTTTCTACATTCCGGGTAGATGTGACGGAGCAGTTGACAGAGGACAATCTGTTAGAAGTATATGTGGATAACTCTGACAACACAAAGGTGTATCCGCAGAAAGCCGATTTTACTTTTTACGGCGGGCTGTACCGCATGGTAAAGCTGGTGACGGTGCCTAAAGTGCATTTTGTGATGGACTATGCAGGCGGAAACGGCATGAAAGTGACGCCGGAGGTGACGATTCTGGACGCCGCAGAGAAACAGGCGGACGCAGACGTGACGGTGGAACTGTGGATGACGGAGGAAGCACCGGACGTGACGGTCACCGTGGCGGGAGAGACACAGACGGTTCCCGTGGAAAACGGTTATGCAAAAGCCATGTTTGCGATTAAAAATGTGCATCTCTGGGACGGTGTGGAGGATCCGTATCTGTATACGGCAAAAGCAGAACTTCCGGGCGGTGATGTCGTGGAGCGGACGTTTGGCTGCCGCAGCTTTAAGATGGATCCCAAAGAGGGCTTTTTCTTAAACGGACGATCTTATCCGCTGCGCGGCGTGAGCCGTCATCAGGATCGTGCGGGCGCGGGCAATGCGCTGACATACGAGATGCACCGGGAGGATATGGCGATTGTAAGAGAGCTTGGTGCCAACACGATCCGCCTGGCACATTATCAGCACGCGCAGGAGTTCTACGATCTCTGCGATGAGAACGGAATCATTGTGTGGGCGGAAATTCCGTATATCACGATGCACATGACGGACGGCACCGAAAATACGTTAAGCCAGATGAAGGAGCTGATCGTGCAGAACTATCATCATCCGTCGATTGTCTGCTGGGGACTTTCTAATGAGATCACGGCAGCAAGCGCGGTGAACGAAGAACTGCTGGAGAATCACCGTAGATTAAATGATCTGTGTCATGAACTGGATAAGACGCGTCCGACGGTTATGGCGGATGTCTTTATGTTAGAGACGGACAGCCCGATGCTGGAGATACCGGATATGAACAGCTACAATCTCTACTTTGGCTGGTACATCGGGGAACTGGATCAGAACGACAGCTTTTTTGACGAATATCACAGCACTTACCCCGACCGGGTGATCGGACTCTCCGAATACGGCGCGGACGCGAATCCGGCGTACCACAGTGCGAATCCGGAGCGGGGCGATTACACGGAGGAATATCAGTGCGTTTACCACGAGCATATGGCAAAAATGATTGAGGAGCGCCCGTATCTGTGGGCAACGCATGTATGGAATCTGTTTGATTTCGCTGCGGACGGGCGCGACGAGGGTGGCAAGCACGGCGAGAACCAGAAAGGGCTTGTGACGATGGACCGCAGGATCAAAAAGGATGCGTTCTATGTATACAAGGCATACTGGAGCAAAGCCCCATTTGTGCATCTCTGCGGCAGCAGGTACACGGACCGTGCAGAGGATGTGACGGAGATCAAAGTGTACTCCAACCAGAAGAAGGTCTCGCTCTTTGTGGACGGAGCAGAGAAAGAGACGAAAGAAGGTGCACGCATCTTCAGATTCCGGGTGCCGATTACGGGAACGCACACGATCCGGGCAGTGTCCGGGGACTGCACCGATGAGATTACAGTGAGAAAAGTGGACACACCGAATCCGGATTACATTTTCAACAAGCAGGGCGACGTGGTCAACTGGTTTGACAAAGAGGATTTTAAAGCCGATCACTATTCGATTTCCGATACACTGGGGGAACTGGCGAAAAATGAGATGGCAAACGCCATTGTGCAGAGCCTGATGGCACAGGCTTCCGCAAGCCGCGGCGATGTGGCGGAGAGCGTGAAGGACAACCCGGCATTGCAGCGGATGATGCAGCGCATGACACTGGCAAGTCTCTTAAAGCAGGCGGGAGACGCTGTGAGCGAGGAGCAGATGAAAGCGTTAAACGACGCATTGCAGAAAATTCCAAAGAACTAAGGAATAGGAAGTAAGGAGCGCAGAGGGATGAAAAAAGCAGTACAGCAGATCATGCTTGGAACAGTAACGAAAAATGAAAAGCAGACGGCAGAGACGCTGCGGCGGATCAAGGCGGCAGGCTACGATGGAATCGAACTGAACGGTTTTATGGTGAAACCGACCTCTTTTCTGGTGCGGATGCTCACGAAGGCGGCGGGGATGCCGGTCGGAAAAGGCGGCAACTATGACTGGAATGCCCTTGTAAAAGAAGCGGGACTTTGTGTGACGAGCATCCATGAAGATCTTGGAACGATCAGACGGGAGCCGGAGACGGTTGCAAAAGAGGCAGAAGCCTTCGGCACAAAATATGTTGTCATCACGGGAATGTACCGCTTTGATTACGCGGATAAAGCCGCGGTGCAGGGGCTGTGCCGGGATCTGAATACCTCCGGAAAAATTTTGAAAGAGGCGGGCATTGAGCTTTTGTACCACAATCATAACTGTGAATTTCTGCACGTTGAGCCGCAGAAAACGGCGTATGATCTGCTCCTTTCGGAGACAGATCCGGAATATGTCAACTTTGAGCTGGATTCCTACTGGCCGACGGAGGCGGGCGTGGACGCGCTCGCCCTGATGAAAAAACTGGACACGAGAATGAAACTCTATCATATCAATGACCGCGGCACGCGACTTTTGAAGCCTGCCATGACGCCGATCTTAAAATCGGACAGCATGGAGCTTGGCTGCGGCAATATGAGTCTGGATGCATTCATTGCACAGGCAAAGAACGTGAATGTGGATGCCGTGATTTTAGAAAGCCATAAAAACTGGGTGGACAACTCTCCACTACGGTCGCTGGAGGTAAGCGCACAGTTTTTAAACGCACGGATCTGACAGAGCGGGAGATGGCAGAACAAGGATGGAAATGCAGATGGAAGAATTAAGAAAACAGTGGATCACTTCAGAAAAAGAATACCGGGAGGGCGAGGTTTTTGTATACCGGCAGAAATTTACAGCTTCACAGGTCAAAAAAGCCGTGTTTTACGGCACAGCCCTCGGCGTGTATGAAGCAGAATTAAACGGCACGAAGATCGGGAGGCAGATGTTTGCGCCGGGATTTTCCTACTATCCGAGACGTGTGCTCTATCAGACACACGAGGTTACGGAGCTGTTGCGGGAAGGGGAAAATACGCTGACGGTCTATCTCGGACAGGGGTGGTACTGCGGGCGTTTTCTCTGTGAAAATCAGACGCAGATATACGGGGAGCAGCCGGCGGTCGCATGGATTCTGGAACTGGAGGATGCGGCGGGAAGCAGAAAGATCGTCTCCGATGAGACGGTGGAGGAACTGGAATCCCCGTATGAATATGCAGGAGAGTACGATGGTGAGATTTATTTTGCAGACGGAAGGGAGAACGTGACCGGTCATGCGGCCGCCTACACAAAGGAGACGCCGTTCGCACTGGAGCCGACACTTACGGAGGTGCGCCTGCAGGATGAGATGTCGGTGCGGGAGACAACGGTGCAGGGAGATGTGACGATCCTTGATTTTGGGCAGAATTTTGCCGGAATTGTAGAAATAGATCCTTCTTTTTTGAAAAATGAGACAATTACGATCCGGCACGGGGAGATCTTAAATGCCGACGGCAGCCTGTACACCGCAAATCTGCGCAAAGCAAAGGCGACGATCGTCTACCATGCAGGTGCGGAGAAGAAAAAATATCGCCCGCGCTTTACTTATATGGGATTTCGTTATATGGAACTTTCCGGTGCGGCATATCAGCCGGGGATGATCAGGGCATACGCACTTCACACAGAGATGAAGCGTACCGGATATTTTTCCTGCGAAAATCCGCTGGTGCAGAAGCTCTATGAGAACCAGGTCTGGGGACAGAAATCCAACTATGTGGAAGTGCCGACCGACTGCCCGCAGCGGGATGAGCGCATGGGCTATACTGGGGACGGTCAGGTGTTTGCACTGACAGGGGCTTATAATTTTAATACGGATGCGTTCTGGAAAAATTTTCTGCGGGATCTGGAGCTGGGGCAGCTTGACAACACCGAGGGATATGTGTGCGCCACGGTGCCGCAGACAGGACCTGCCGGGATCGGATTTATCAGCATGCTGGGCTGGGGCAATGCGGTCACGATTCTGCCGGAGATGATGTATCGTCAGTTCGGGGACGAGGAGGCACTGCCGCGCCAGTATGAGAGCATGAAGCTTTTTGTGGAGGCGGAGATCCGCAAGATGGGGAAGAAAAATCTCTGGATTGGTCCGTCCCTAGGCGACTGGCTCGCGATGGGAAAAGGAATCGCATGGCAGGCGATGCACAACAATCCGGTGTCAAACGCGTTCATCGTGCATGATTTAAAGGTCATCAGCGAGACGGCAGAACGGCTTGGAAAGCGAGAAGATGCGGCGCGGTACCGCAGACAGCTTGCCGCGACGACGAACGCTTATATCAAAAAATTCGTGAGTAAAAACGGAATCGTGGCGAAGGATTATCAGTCTGCCTATATTATGGCGTTAAAATATGTACTGCCGGAGGGCGAGCTGCGGGAACGGGTCAGGAAAAACTTTGTTGCCAACATCCGTAAAAACGGGCTGCAGACGGGATTTTTTGCGACGGAGCATCTGCTGCCGCTTCTGGTGGAGGCGGGAGAGCAGAAGCTTGCCTATGATGTATTACTGCAGGAGAACTGCCCGGGGTGGATGTACCAGGTAAAATGTGGCGCGACGACAACATGGGAGCGCTGGGATGCCTTAAAGCCGGACGGAACCGTCAACGAGGAGAAAATGGCGGGCTCCGGTGAAAATATGGTATCCTTTAACCATTACGCATTCGGCAGTGTGGGGGAGTTTTACTATCAATATATCCTGGGAATCAGACCGGAAAAACCGGGCTTTGCAAAACTGCATTTTGCACCTTATCCGGACGAGCGCCTGGGAGGCGTATCCGGAAGCTATCTTTCCGTGGCAGGGAAGATCGAGAGCGCATGGCGGTACGAACCGGACGGCTGCCATATCCGGCTTGCAACGCCGGTGGAGGCGGTAGTGCTTCTTCCGGATGGAAGAAGTGAGAATGTGCCTGCCGGAACGTACGAGTGGACGGTGAAAAGACCATAGTGAAAAGATCGAATATGTAAAAAGTGCAGGATATGTAAAAAAAATCCGGAATCTGACTGAAAAAAGGCAAGAAAGGAAATTGACGGCGGCAAGGCATAGATGATAAAATCTCATGAGTTATACATGTAAAGGATGAAAATTATGTTTGCAAAAATCAATTTCCACGATGAATTCTACCAGAAATTAAAGCTTCTGGTGCTGCCGATCACGATGCAGCAGTTTATGCTGGCGCTAGTCAGCGCCACGGACGCCATTATGCTTGGGGCGGTCAGCCAGACCTCTCTGTCAGCGGTGTCTCTGGCAGGGCAGATCCAGTTTGTCTTAAATCTGTTTATCAGCGGTATCTCCTCCGGCTCCGGAATCATGGCAGCGCAGTATTGGGGGAAAAAGGACGCGGCTTCCATTGAGGAGGTCATGCCGATTGCTCTGCGCACCAATCTCATATTCAGCGGTGCGTTCACCGTGTTTGCGGCGGTGGCACCCGAGGTGCTCATGCGCATTTTTACGTCCGATCCTGCGTTAATTGAGAGCGGAGCGGTCTATCTGCGCGCGGTGTCCCTGTCATATCTGCTGTGCGGTATTTCACAGATTTACCTGATTTTGCTGAAAAATACCGGCTATGCCACGGTCAGTTCACGGATCAGCTGTACAGCGGTCGTTGTGAATATTATCTGCAATGCGATCTTGATCTACGGGCTGTTGGGGCTTCCTGCGTTAGGAATACAGGGAGCGGCTTACGCGACGGTTGCCGCCCGTCTGGTGGAGCTCATCTGGAGTTACCTGGAGACGAAGCAGTCCGGGCGTGTGCAGATCATCTGGAAGAAAATGTTCCGTGCGGCGGATGCCGTTCTGACAAAAGATTTCTGGCGTTATACCACGCCGGTGCTCGGCGCTGCACTCGTCTGGGGAATCGCCTACGTGTCCTACTCTGTGATTATGGGACACATGGGAAGCGACGCGGTGGCGGCAAATTCCATCACCACGATCGCCAAGAATATGTTATCGTGCCTGATCCGCGGCGTCAGCGGCGGTGCGGGCGTGCTGATCGGAAATCTGCTCGGTGCCGGAGAACTGGACAAGGCAAAAGTGTACGGCGGCAGACTGACGCGCATGGCGATTGTGGTCGGCATGACCACCGGCGGTCTTCTGATGCTGATCTCTCCTTTGGTCGTGCGTTTTGCACCGCTCAGTGAGACGGCGGCGGAATATCTGCAGTACATGCTGATCTTCTGCGGCTGCAATATCATGGCGCAGTCGGTCAACACGACAGTGCTGGACGGCATCTTCTGTGCCGGTGGGGATTCCAAGTTCGACATGAAGGGGAATCTCGGGGCGATGTGGTGCTTTTCCGTGCCGTTTGGCTTCTTTGCGGCATTTGTGCTGAAATGGCCGGTCATGGTGGTGTACTGTATCGTGAACCTCGACGAGATTGTGAAGATTCCTGCTGTGTACTTACATTATAAAAAATATATCTGGGTGCGGAATATTACGGTACAGGAAGACGCTTGACAAGGTGCTTTTAGCCCTCCGGGCAGGATGCGCACTTGCGCGAAGGAGAGACATGCCGCAGGCGACCGCGCTTGGTGCGAAAATGTGTCGTGGCATATTTTTTATTGCAGAAAACGTTTGTGAGAAAGCCTGGAGAAGGCTGGCGCGGGTCTACAGAGGAAAAATAGCTGCGTGAGACCCCAAAACCGATTGATAAGAGAGAAAAAGAGGGATAAATCCATGGCTTTTGGGCACTGGAAGCAAAAAATACGCCGTGAGACCCGGAAATTGTAAAATTCCGGGTCTCACGGCGTATTTTGTAGGCTGTAGACCCGAGAACGCTCCAGCAGATAGAAAAAATGATCAAAATATTCCAGAAAACGGGTCTCACGGCGTATTTTATCGGCTGTAGACCCGAAGTTTCAGAATACAGAGCAGCCGGAATAAATACAACCATGGTACAGAAAGTTGCATGAATCCGCCGGGAGATTATGAAATGCAGAAAGACATTATTTATATTGTATGACTGTATGCAGATTTGACGAGCACCGTGAATCTCCGGGCGGTTTGCGCGGAAAGAATTCCTTGCAAAAGCGCGGGTGCTGTAATACCATAAATACATGACGGATTGTAGAAGGAGTAGCTTGTATGGGTGAAGATATAACGGTCAGAGAGATCGGGATTTATTTATTAAACCGGGTCGAAGTGACGCTGAAAGATGACAGCAGGGCGGAAGGCATTCTGCAGAACATCGCGGCGGAGGCGATCACTGTAGAGGGCAGGGAAATCATGCTTTCGGATGTGGCGGATATCCGGCTGGCAGGGGAACTGACAGATTATGATGTGATGCGTGATACCGGAATGATCGGGAATTTTACATTTGCGCCGGAAGCCTGCCGTGATGCTGCGGAGCTGGAACTCATGCGGTATGGAGATTTTGCGTGTACCGTGTCCTGCCATCTGAAGCTTGCATCCGGAAAGATCTGCGCGGATGACATCCGGCTGGTATCGCACACACACAAGGTATGCGTGGAAAAATTAAGCCAGACGGAAGCAATTTACCGTTTTTTTGATGGATCATTTTATTTTTCCCGAATGCACTCCGGACGAACGGCTTTATCGGGAACTGCTACGTCTCACAGAATTATGCGAAGATGGAGAACGCCGGACTGCCGCGCGGAAATATCATGTTTTCGCAGGATCAGATTGACTTTGGATTCAAACCGGGCAATATCTACGTGGTTTCCTACACTTGCGCCAAAGAACCTGGTGAGATGGTGCAGGAAGCGGTCAGTGTGACGCTGGAGAAGATGCACCCCTGTGCGGATTATGCGAAAGTGTGGATTGACGGGAACGGCGAGGTAAATACCGCAGAAGAGACGGTGCTGCAGACCGGCGATATCGCGCAGGTACGGTATGTGGGACTCATTACGGCTTACCGCACGGATAACGGTACCGGTTATATTTCCGGGGAATACTGGTTCCATGTCAACAATCTCACAGATGCCGGGGAGGCGTCGCAGCTGGTTCTGGGGCGCAGGGTTTCGTTTACGATCTAGCAGACCTTAAAGGGTAAGCTTTGCGCGGCGAAGGATGTCGCTCTGATCTCAGAGAAGACGGTCATTGCAGAGGAGAAGCAGGAAGAATCCAAACCGGAGAGACTGCGCGGTTATATCGTAAAATACATGATCAAGCAGCCGGTCAGTGCAGGGTTCGGTTTTATTGTACCGGAGGAAGAACTGGAAGCCCATCTGGAGGATAAGGAGGGAACCGTCTATTTCAGGCAGACAGACATTGATTGTGAGACGATGCCGAAGCTGAATACCAAAAGTTATTATTACGAGGTTATATATACCCCGTATATCCTGCATGGCAAGATATGCGCGAAGGATGTGAAGATCGGTGCCGGACATCCGTATCCGGAGAAAAAGTCGACCGCTCCGGTGGCGGTGACCGCAGTGACAAAAAAGATTGTTTCAAAGACACTGCCGCTTGCGGAATATCTGGAAGCGGAGGAGACGCGCTATGCGGGGGCTTCTCCGAAGCTTGGAATTATCTCCTTCTACAACGGGCATTATGCGCTGATCAGCGACTGCTATATCAATAAAAAGCTTGTGACAGATCAGGAGTATGCGCCGGACGGCGCGATTGCGATCTTCAATCCGGAGCTTGCACAGATCGAAACAGAAGAGGCGATAAAGACGGCAAAGCACTGCTATCTGGTAAAATATGTGCCGGGCGGCACAATGGTAAATGAAAAAAACGGCATGGAGCATCCGTCTATTGATCATAATTATCCGGTTCTGGTGGTGGCGTCCTTTGCGAAGAACCAGTATATCTGTCTTAAAATTGAGGCGGATGCATTGCAGGTGCGGAAAGTGGAGCAGGTAATGTCCACGCTTGGTACCGCCGTACCGGAACAGGTGGATTTTGATATTCCGGAGCTTTGCAACGGGGAAAGTGTGATCTTCGAGCTGACGGATTCCACAGCGGCTTACCACGTCATCGACAGCGTGGGGGATGATTTTTACCGTATAAATGCGCAGAAATTCAATGCGGAGTTGGGATAAGGAGTGTGGAAAAATGAACTATAAGCGGATTACAGATCTTCCAGGTGTGCGGATTGCACGCGAGGCGATGGTGGTTGGAGACGTGACGATCGGGGAGGACAGCTGTGTGCTGTTTTACTCCACCGTGCGCGGGGATGAGGGAACCATCACGATCGGAAGAGAGACAAACATTCAGGAAAGCTGTACGATTCATGCGAGCATTGAGGGCGATGTGGTGATCGGTGACAATGTGACCATCGGGCATCAGGCGATTATCCACGGATGCACGGTGGGCGACCGGACGCTGATTGGGATGGCCGCGACGATCCTGGACGGAGCGGAGATTGGCTGTGACTGTATCGTCGGGGCGGGAAGCCTTGTCACAAAGCACACCCGGGTGCCGGATGGATCGCTGGTGCTCGGAAGCCCGGCGAAGGTCGTGCGGCAGCTGACGGAAGCGGAGAAAAAAGACATTTACCGCAACAGCCGGGAATATGTGAAGGTGGCGCGCGAGATGCAGGAGCAGGGACTGCTCCCGTGACAGACGCAATAAGCATATCGTGCGTTGCTTTGATAAGTAATATTATAAGAAGACCACACCATGGGATTTCAGATGAAAATGCAGATGGACATTCGGTTCAAAAAATGTGGCATTTCTAACCAGCCGAATGTTTGCATCTTCGATGATCCGTGTTTTTCCAAGTTTGGAGCACTCCGCGGGTCATGTCCGCATCCCGGAAGACAATTTGTAGGACTTTTGTGTGTGTCCCTTGCGGCACCAGAAAGTCCGCCCATTGTCTCCGGTGTGTCGGACATGCACCCGTCGGATTGTCCAAACGTGGAAGAGACACGGAATCCGATGCAAACATTCAGCCGGAAGAAATTCTCACATTTTTCTCAAACGAATATTCCATCTGCATTTCCACATGAAATCCCGAAGTGTGTTTCTTATAATATTACTTATCACTCAAAAGCAGTCTATGCTTATTGCGACAATTCTTTTGATTCTTGACAAGATGCCTGCTGTCGTATATGATACAGATAGTTAGAAGAGACTAACTCAAAAGATCGTATAACACAGGAGGGATCGGCATGAGTCGTGAGACATGGGAGATTTTGCAGCAGATGGAGCCAAAAGATGTGGAATTGCAGCTTGCACTGCAGTGTGCGCCGTTAATCGCAGGCTTAAAGCCGTCGAATCTGTTCAATATTCCGTGTGAGGGGGTATGTCAGGTTCGGGAGCTGATCCGGGATACCGGAATATCCATATATGTGCTTTTTTCAACCGGCAGAAAAGCGGCTGTGCTCTTATACCGAAGAGAAAGCCTGGAAGAATACATGGAACAGGAACCAGTTGTGGGGATGCTGCATAAACTGGGGTATCAGGATACTTCCTTGGAGGCGGTGCTTCCTGTTTTCCGGATGCGTTACCGCAGATACATGCAGGAGCGCAGGGATTTCCCTCATGAGATGGGACTGCTTTTAGGCTATCCGGTGGAGGATGTGAGAGGGTTTATCGAGCATCAGGGAAGAGATTATCTCTGCACCGGGTACTGGAAGGTATATGAGAACCTGGAACAGAAGCAGCAGCTATTCCAGCGGTTTGAGTACGCGAAAGAAAATCTGGTACTGCTGCTTTCCTACGGAGTGGGAATGGCGGATATTATGGATATCTTCGGCGGGACCGGACAAAAGACGCTGTACCAGGAATGTGCAGGTTAGAAGTGATGGGAGGACACTGAAGAAGATTCAGTGTCCGTTTTTGTATCATGGAAATTTTTTTTTGCCGCACATTTTGCGCCGGAACTGGCGGGAGGCTTGACAAATAGGAAGTGATTGATAAAATAAGGTTAGTAAAAGCTAACTGAAAAGGAGGCTTGCAAATGAACTGGAGTGTATTTTACGGAATATTGATACCGTTTCTTGGAACATCGTTCGGCGCGGCGTGCGTGTTTTTTATGAAAAAGGAGATGGGAGACCGGCTGCAGCGTATGCTGACGGGATTTGCCGCAGGCGTGATGGTGGCGGCGTCGATCTGGAGTCTTTTGATTCCGGCGATGGAGCAGGTTGTCGATATGGGAAAGCTGGCGTTTGTGCCGGCAGTCGCAGGGTTCTGGTGTGGGATCCTGTTTCTTCTTCTGCTCGACCATATCATCCCGCATCTGCACCGTAACAGCCAGAGTGCGGAGGGACCGAAGAGCCAGCTGAAGCGCACGACGATGCTCGTGCTTGCCGTCACATTACATAATATCCCGGAAGGCATGGCGGTCGGCGTTGTGTATGCGGGGTATCTGGCGGGCAGCACCCAGATTTCCGCGGCGGCCGCGATGGCGCTGTCGCTTGGAATCGCGATTCAGAATTTCCCGGAGGGGGCGATTATTTCCATGCCGCTTCGGGCGGAGGGAACCGGAAAGCCGAAGGCATTCTTAGGAGGCGTGCTCTCGGGGATTGTGGAGCCGATCGGGGCGATTCTCACGATCCTGGCGGCGGGACTGATTGTCCCGGCACTGCCGTATCTGCTCAGTTTTGCGGCGGGGGCAATGCTCTATGTGGTCGTGGAGGAACTGATTCCGGAGATGTCGCAGGGAGAGCACTCGGATGTCGGCACGATATTTTTTGCGGTGGGATTCAGCGTCATGATGATGCTCGATGTGGCGCTGGGCTGACACTTTTATTAGAACGGGCGGATGGCTTTGTGTCTGCTGGGTATGAAAACGCCAGAAAAGATTCCGAAAAATATACCATAGAAACAGGAGTGGGAACAGATGAAAGTATATGAAGTTGGAGAGCAGGGAAAGCCAGTTCTCATGCTTTTGCCGGGAACCGGCTGTTACTGGCGCAGCAATTTTGGAAAGGTGATCGAGCCGCTGGCGGAGACATTCCGGGTGGCGTGCGTCTCTTACGACGGGTTTGACGAGACGGAACAGACGCAGTTTCCCACGATGATCGAGGAGACGGCGAAGATCGAGGAATATATTAAGGAACACTATGACGGGAAAATCTGTGCGGCGTACGGCTGCTCACTCGGCGGGTCATTCGTTGGACTTATGGCAGCACGCGGAGTGATTCATATGGATTATGGCATTCTCGGCGGTTCGGATCTGGATCAGTCTGCAAAACTGCCGGCGAAGCTGATGACAGCCCTGATGCTGCCGATGATTTATCCGTTTCTTACGACCGGCAGATTTCGGCTTCCGTTTTTAAACCGTAAGCTGGAGAAGTGGCGCAAGGCGGGAGACGGATATGTGGATGCGTTTATCGGCATGATGCGCGGCGCCGGTGTGGATCTCTCCTTTATCACAAAGGAGAGCCTGCGCAATCAGTTTTATTCGGATCTGATTACGCCGCTGCCGGATGCGATCGATCCGGCGGGCACCGAGATCCACATTTTATATGCCTTAAAGATGGGAGAAAAATACCGGGCGCGTTATCACAGGCATTTTGCGCACCCGGTACTGCATGAACTGGACATGCAGCATGAGGAGCTTCTTGCAGTACATCCGAAGGAATGGGTGGAGCTGATAGAGGATATATGCAGACAGAAGTAATACGGAGGAAGAACAGCAATGGAAAAAATTGTGGTAAAAGTGGATGGCATGCAGTGCGGAATGTGCGAGGCACATGTGAATGAGGCAGTGAGAGCTGCGTTTCCGGTGAAGAAGGTAACCTCTTCCCATGCAAAAGGGGAGACTGTCATTCTGACCGAACAGGACATCGATGATGCAAAGTTAAAGGAAGTCATTGACAAGACCGGCTATGAGATGGGAACTGTGACGAGAGAACCTTATGAAAAGAAGGGACTTTTTTCCGCATTTCGTCACGAAAAGTAAGAACAAGAATAGATTAAGACATCCAGACATGATGTTGTCCAATCGGGACAAAAACGACGAAACGGGACAGATTTTTTCGCCGTTCTCCGCTATGATAGAAACGTGTTAGAAAGGACTAACCGGAAGAGGAGGAAAAGGATGTCTGGATAGAGCGCCCTGTCTGGGGTATTCCGTTTGATGAATAGGTGCGAAGGTGTGAAACCGGAGCTTTATTTATGAGGAATCCCGGGCAGGGCGTATTTTATGAGTTGCTGTTTGTTATGGTAGTCCTGTTCTGACGAGGAGGGCAGTCATGCCGTACACAGGAAAAAGGAGAGGGACGATGGAGACTTACCGGAATGAGGAGCAGATGCAGTGTCTTGCGAAGAGCGAAGGTTGCAGTGTCTTTCGGATGGAAAATGCCACCGGCGAGGGAACGATTGCGATGTATGAACTGTTCCCGGGTGTCATGCTCGGGTTCAACGATTTTCATATGGATTATTTTGATTCGGAATTTGTGCCGCAGAAGCATGTTTTTTGCATCGACCATTGCAGGGAGGGGCGGATGCAGTATGTGGCGGATGAGGACGCCTACGCCTATGTGGAGGCGGGGGATCTGAAGCTGGACCGCCGCCTGACGCACACGGGACATTTTGAATTTCCGCTGGCACATTACCACGGAGCCATGATCTGCTTTGATCTGGAAACCGCGGATGCGGGACTTGCCGCGCAGATGAAGGGGTTCCCGGTGAGCGCCGCGGCCATCTGCCGGAAATTCTGCGAGGGAAAATATCCGAGAGTGCTGCACGGACATCCGATGGTCGAGCATATTTTCGGAGAACTCTATGCGGTTCCGGAGCAGATCAGAATTCCGTATTTCAAGTTAAAAGTGATGGAACTTTTGCTGTTTCTGGAGGCGGCGGAGCTTCCCCGGCGCATTGACGAACCGGCGTACTTTTACCGGACGCAGGTGGAGAAAGTCAAGGCGATCGGACACTATCTGACAGAACACATGGATGAGAACATCACCCAGAGGGAGCTGTCGGAGCGGTTTGACATTCCACAGACCGGCATGAAACAGTGTTTTAAGTCCGTGTACGGAACTTCCATCGGAGACTGGCTGTTAAAATACCGCATGAACCGTGCGGCGGTACTGCTTCGGGAGGACAGGGAAAAAAATGTGGCAGAGATTGCGGGGATGGTCGGCTACGACAGCCCGAGCAAGTTTGCCATGGCATTTAAGAGAGTGATGCAGATGTCACCGGTGGAGTACCGGAACGCAATCCGGTAAAGACGGATGCCGGGGAGATGCCGGGGACGTGGAAATGGAAATGGCGGACCTGGCAGGAGAACTGCGGCACCCGGCGGCATCAGAGAAAGGAGATTTATGTGGAAAAAGTAGATAAAACAGAAAAAAAGGGATGGCTTTCGATTGTGTTCTCCTACACGGAGGGGAGAAGAGGAAAACTGGCACTTTCGGTGCTGCTTTCAGTGGTCAGCATCGTGGCGGGGATTCTGCCGTATTTCTGCCTGTACCGCGTCATTGAGGCATTTGTGAACGGGACGGTGACGGAGAGTGTGATTGCATACTGGTGTCTTGTGGCGCTCGTTTTTTATGCGGTAAAAATTCTCTGCTTCGGATGGTCCACGGGATTGGCGCACTCGGTTGCCTATCACATTTTAGAGCAGCTCAGACTTCGCGTGGCAGACCGGTTTTTGCATGCCCCGCTCGGGGAAGTGCAGGCGCACTCGATCGGGGAGATCAAAGCGGTCATGGTAGACAAGATCGAGAATATGGAGCCGCCGCTCGCTCACATGATCCCGGAGGGAGCCGGACATCTGGTGCTTCCGGTGGTCAGTCTGGCGGCGCTTGCGGTACTGGACTGGCGGCTGGCGCTCGCCTCGCTTGTGACGCTGCCGCTCGCCATGGTGTGCATGGTGCTCACGTTTATCATCAGCGGAAAAAGCTTTGAGATCTACAATGCATCGAACGAGCGCATGAACAGCGCCATCGTGGAATACATAGAGGGAATCGAGGTCATCAAGGCGTTCGGACGTGCGGGTGTGTCCTATGAAAAATATGCGAAGGCAATCACGGATTTCAGAACGTTTGTGGTGAAGTGGCTTTCCTCCACATGGGTGACGATGAAGCTGGCATTTGCCCTGTTCCCGTCCACACTGCTCGGCACGCTTCCGGTCAGCCTGTATATGGCGGACCGCGGCAGCATTACCGGGGCACAGGCGGCGCTTGCAGTGATGCTCTCGATGTCGATGGTTGGATCGCTGGCAAAGCTCGAAGTATTTTCTGAAAATACCCGTCAGATGAAGATGACGGTAGAACAGCTGGATGCCTACCTCACCATGCCAAATCTTCCGGAACCGGAGTGCGAGACTACGATAAAACATCACGATGTCGAGCTGAAAAACGTGCATTTTTCCTACAGCGGGGAGAAAAAGGACGAAGTGCTGCACGGCATTGATCTGACACTCCCGGAGGGAAGTTATACGGCGCTTGTTGGGCCGTCCGGAGGCGGAAAATCTACAGTGGCGAAGCTGATTGCGCGTTTCTGGGATGTGACGGAGGGGACAATCTGCATCGGCGGTGTGGATATCCGCAGGATTCCGGTGGGACAGCTCGCGGAGCATGTCAGCTTTGTGACGCAGGATAATTTCCTGTTCCGCTGCTCGATACTGGAAAATATCCGGCTCGGCAATCCGGCAGCGTCGGACGAGGAAGTGAAAGCGGCGGCGCGCGCGGCGCAGTGCGAGGAGTTTATCCTGAAACTGCCGCAGGGTTATGACACGCCGGCGGGGGAGGCAGGAAAGCGGCTCTCCGGCGGTGAGAAGCAGCGCGTGGCGATCGCGCGCATGATGTTAAAAAATGCGCCGATTGTGATTATGGACGAGGCGACGGCATTTACGGATCCGGAGAACGAGGAAAAACTGCAGCAGAGCATTGCGGCGCTCACAAAAGGAAAGACGCTGCTTGTGATTGCGCACCGGCTGTCGACGATTCAGACGGCGGATCAGATTGTCGTGCTGCAGGCAGGAGAGATTCTGGCAAAGGGAACACAGGAGGAACTGCTTGTGAACTGCCCGCTGTATCAGAAGATGTGGAAGCTTCATATCGGGGCAAAGCACTGGGCGGTATCCCAGGGCAGAAAGGAGGATGTGTCCTATGTTTAAGACAGTGAAGCGCATCATCGACTGGTGCGGGGAATTTAAAGGAAAATTATATCTGGGTTTTATTTTCTCGTTCTTTTCCTGCTGGTTCGCGGCAATGCCGGTCATGGTGGCAGCGTACACCATCGGAATGCTCTTAGATGCCGGGCGCGGCGCCGGGACGTTTGACCGCGCGTGGATCTGGAAGAGTCTTGTTATCATGGGAGTGTTTGTCTTTCTGCGGTTCTTGTTTGACTATCTGCGGGCGAGGTGCCAGGAGGCAATCAGTTATGAGCTGATCGCAAGGGACAGACTGGCGGTCGGAGATGCCCTAAAGCGCGTGTCGCTCGGCTATTTTGCGCAGATGAATACGGGAAATATTTTAAATTCCATCACAACGGGGCTGGGAACGCTAGAGAACATGGGAATCCGCATGATTGACAATTTTGTGGGCGGCTATCTGAACTTTTTGTGTATCTTTCTGTTTCTGCTGTTTTTTAACCCGGTGGTGTCTCTGATTGCGCTGGCAGGTACGTTTGCGTCGTTTCTGTGTCTGCTTCTGGTGTCGAAGCACAGCGTGAAGCATGCGCCCGCTGAGGAGGAGGCGGGAAGAAATCTTGCCGGGGCGGTGCTCGAGTATGCGCGCGGAATCTCCGTGGTGAAGTCGTTTGGCAAGAGTGGGGCGTCCATGGAGGCGATGCAAAAGGCGTGCCGCGACAGCAGGGACATCCGCCTCGCCATTGAGTGGGGCTTTACGCCTGCAAACTGTCTGCATCTGCTCGCCCTAAAATGCGCGTCGGTGGCGCTGGCGGCAGAGGCGTGTTTTCTCGGCTTCCGGGGAGAGATGGAGTTCCCGGTGATGCTGATGTTTGTCTTTTTCTCTTTTGGAATTTTTGGCAGCTTAGAGCCGATCAGCGACAGCGCGCATGTCCTCGGTGTGATCGACGAGGCGATGGATCAGCTTGACGAATTAAAGCAGGATCATTTTATCGATGAGAACGGAACGGATATTCCGCTTACAAATTATGATATTGCATTTTCAGATGTGAGCTTTGGGTATGACAGCCGAACGATCTTAAAGGGAGTAAGTTTTCGGATTCCGGAGCACACGACGACGGCGATTGTGGGACCGAGCGGTTCCGGCAAGACGACGATCTGCAACCTGCTCGCGCGTTTTTACGATGTGAACAGCGGCAGCATCACGGTGGGCGGACACGACGTCAGGGAATTTACCTGCGACAGCCTGCTGTCCAATATGGCGATGGTATTTCAGAATGTGTATCTGTTCCACGATACCATCCGCGCCAATATCTGTTTTGGAAAACCGGATGCCACCGAGGAGGAGATGATCGCCGCAGCGCGCGCGGCACAGTGCCATGATTTCATTATGGAACTGCCGCAGGGCTATGACACGATGATCGGAGAGGGCGGCGACACACTTTCCGGAGGGCAGAAGCAGCGGCTTTCCATCGCACGCGCGATGTTAAAGGACGCGCCGATCATCATTCTGGATGAGGCGACAGCGAGCGTCGATCCGGAGAACGAGCATCTGATCCAGGCGGCCCTATCGGAATTGACCAGAGGCAAGACGATCATCACGATCGCGCACCGGCTGGCGACAATCGAGAATGCCGACCAGATCCTTGTGGTGGCAGACGGCAGGATCGCTGAGTGCGGCACACATCAGGAACTGCTTAAAAAAGAGGGAACCTACCGCAGATTTATCGAGGCAAGGGAGCGTGCGGAAGGCTGGCGGATGATGACGCACGACGGAGCAGCGGTGCAGTAAGGGAAAGGGCGTTCTTATCCGGCGGAGAATCCGCAATGAGAAAAAGTATCAACATCCGGGGTTGCAATCTTTTTCGCCAACCGTTATAATGACGACAGTTAGGTGCGACTAACTATAGTGCAAATCATTTTAGGACTTCTTACAGGTGCGGAGCTGCTGAATCCGTTTCCTGCCGGAAAACAGCTGCACCGGGACGCGTTCCATCCTATGTAACGAACGCCTTCCGGTGTGTTTTCCGGAAGCCGGAGTCCGGATGGATCAAAGAATCAGATGATTGAAAAGATCAGAGAATCAGATGATCAGATGGAAGGAGAACGAAGCATGAATTTTTTGGAGATTGAAAAGGTAATCGGAAGAGAGATACTGGATTCCAGAGGCAATCCTACCGTTGAGGCGGAGGTTACACTTGCGGATGGCACCGTGGGAAGAGGCATGGCACCGTCAGGCGCTTCGACGGGAGAGTTTGAGGCACTGGAGCTTCGTGATGGAGATAAAGCGAGATACCTTGGAAAGGGTGTCACAAAAGCAGTGGAGAATATCAACACGGTCATTAACGATACGATCTGCGGCATGGATGCAAGCGATATTTACGCGCTGGATGCGGCAATGATTGCAGCGGATGGAACAAAGGACAAGTCAAAGCTTGGAGCAAATGCCATCCTTGCCGTATCGATTGCGGCGGCAAGAGCGGCGGCGATCGCGCAGGATATCCCGCTGTACCGTTTCCTTGGCGGAATTTCCGGAAACAGACTTCCGGTTCCGATGATGAACATCTTAAACGGCGGCGCACATGCAGCCAACACCGTGGATGTGCAGGAGTTTATGATCATGCCGGTCGGTGCGGGAAGCTTTAAGGAGGCGCTCCGCTGGTGTGCAGAGGTATTTCATGCACTGGCAGCGCTGTTAAAGAGCAAAGGGCTTGCAACTTCCGTCGGCGATGAGGGTGGTTTTGCACCGGATCTCGCCGGCGATGAGGAAGCGATCGAGTACATTTTACAGGCAGTGAAAAATGCGGGCTATGAGCCGGGCAAAGATTTCATGATTGCCATGGACGCGGCGTCCTCCGAGTGGAAAGGCACAAAGAAGGGTGAGTACATACTGCCGAAAGCAGGTACAAAGTTTACTTCCGAGGAGCTGATTGAGCACTGGAAGAAACTTGTGGAAAAATACCCGATTATTTCCATCGAAGATGCGCTGGATGAGGAAGACTGGGAAGGCTGGCAGAAGCTGACCAGGGATCTTGGCGATAAGGTACAGCTTGTCGGCGACGATCTGTTCGTAACCAACACCGAACGCTTAAAGAAGGGAATTGACAGTGGCTGCGGAAATGCAATCCTGATTAAATTAAATCAGATCGGCTCTGTGTCAGAGACACTGGAGGCAATCAAGATGGCACATAAGGCATGCTATACGGCAATTTCCTCTCACCGCTCCGGCGAGACGGAGGACACGACGATCGCAGATCTTGCGGTGGCATTAAACACCTGCCAGATCAAGACCGGCGCACCGAGCAGAACCGAGCGTGTGGCAAAATACAACCAGCTTCTGCGCATCGAGGAGGAGCTGGGCGATGCTGCGGTATATCCCGGCATGGCGGCCTTCAATGTGAAGCGCTGATCTTAGGGAGTGAGCCCGGATCGGGATAGCGGATCGTTTTTGGACTTGGCGTGGCGGCAGTGCAGACTGCAGATGAGCAGGAGGAGACTGCTTGAGCAGCTTATCAGGACTTGCCGTGGCGGCAGTGCAGACAGCCGCAGTGCAGAAGGAAAAGAAGTCTGCAGGAAAAATAAAATTTTAAAAAGGGAAATGTACGGACAGCCGGCGCAAAATGCACCGGCTGTTTTTTCTGCCTGACAGGTGCAATGTTTTTATAGTCTAGCGGATGAAATGTTTTTCCAGTTTGATAGATGACCTGTTTTTTGCTTTTTTCGGGTCAATGGAAGTATGGAGGAGCTTGTCAGTCTACTGCGGGTCTACAGAAGGAAAAAAGACTTGCGGGACCCGAAAATGCCATTGCAAGAGGGAAAAAGAAACGAAAAATCAGCTCTTGCGGGTCTGGGAGGAAGAAAAAGCCGTGCCAGACCCGAAAAAGCAGAAAAAACGGGTCTGGGAGATTGATTTTCACGAATCAGACCCGAACAGAAGGAAAACAAATTTACATAACGCAAAAAAATATGCTATTGCGGGTCTGAGAGAGAAAAAAAGCCGTGTCAGACCCGCACATTGCTATGCAGGCAGGGAAGACCCCAGAAATATTTGAAGAACAGGTTTGTGGGAATAGAAAAAAGCCGTCAAAAAGTTTGCCGGCAGGATAAATAAATTTCGACGGATCGGGCATACTAGCGCAATAAGGCAAAGGCAAGAACAGCAGGCAGGAACAACAGGCAGGAATGAAAGGTTGAGGCAAAAAGCAGGAGCAAAAAGCTGAAGCCAAAAGTTGGAGTAAAAGTCGGAGCAAAAAGCTGAAGCCAGAAGTTGGAGTAAAAGACAGGAGCAAAAAGCTGAAGCCAGAAGTTGGAGCAAAGAGTTAGAGCGAGAGATCGTGTGAAAAAATGGAGGATTCTATGAACAAGTATGCCAGAACACAGACGGAAAAGAATTTGAAAGCAGCGTTTGCAGGGGAATCACAGGCGAGAAACAGCTATACTTTTTTTGCGGAGATCGCAAAAAAGGAAGGCTATGAGCAGATTGCCGCGATTTTTGAGAAGACGGCGGATAACGAGCGCGCACATGCGCAGATGTGGGGCGAGGAACTGGGACTGATCGGCGATACGGGAAAGAATCTGGATGCCGCAGCCCACGGGGAGAACTATGAGTGGACAGACATGTATGAGGATTTTGCAAAAACGGCGGAGCAGGAAGGCTTTGCGGCGCTTGCAGCGCGATTTCGCATGGTTGGCGCGATTGAGAAAATGCATGAAGGGCGGTACCGGGAGCTCCTGCGGGATGTGCAGGCACAGGCGGTGTTTGAGAAAAGCAGTGTGAAAGTGTGGGAGTGCCGGAACTGCGGGCATATTGTGGTCGGAACCAGTGCGCCTAAGGTTTGTCCTGCCTGTCATTATCCACAGGGGTATTATGAGGTGCGGGAGGATGTCAGGGGAGCGTAGAAGTGTCTGGCGATTTGTGAGCGTTTCGTATCAGTAATATTTCACAAAATTTATAGATCAAATACATGAAAAATATATAATTGACAGAAACTATGCTGTTGGTATAATAAATAGTGTGTTGAGTACACGCGTCCGCAAATGCGCGGACGATATTTTTACACAAAAATGTACACGTGTACGCAAAACAGAAAAAATCACAACAAAACAATGTATGGGGAGGAAGTAGTGCAAAAATGCGGACGATACTGCATTTTGCACAGGGCTGTTTGATGCGGCAGACACCACAAAATGAGCCCTTATCGCAGAGCAAACGAGATGGAAGACACGTTACGGGTGCAGATTCATTGCCCGTGCAAATCAGAGGTTGCATCTGTGGTTGCCTCGACACAAAGTGTCTGCAGAATGGAGGATAACATGAAAAAAAGAGCAATGGCGGGATTACTGGCAATGACAATGGCAGCGACCATGTTTGCAGGGTGCGGCAGCACAGCAGCAGACAGCCAGACAGCGGATGCACAGGGGAGTGCAGGCACGGCAACAGAGGCAGCAAAGACAGAAAAAGACAGCGGAAGTGCTGCGGGAGAAGGAATCACATTGACTGTGTGGGCACCATTTACCGGGTCAGACGGAGATGTGCTGCGTGAAATCATCGACAACTACAATGAAACCAATACGGACAATATTACGGTGCAGATTGATATTATGGACAATGATACCTTGCAGACAAAATTTGCAACGGCAGTATCGACCGGTACAGGACCGTCGTTTGTGCTGGTGGGCATTGAGTATCTTCATCAGTATGAGGAGAATGGACTGATCGAGGATATCAGCGATTTCTGGGATACGATGGGTATTGACAAGAGTAATTTCTATGAAAATGTACTTGCAAAATCCTACATAGACGATGCGCTCTACGGCGTACCAATGCAGTACAATGTGCAGTATCTGTATTACAACAAGGATCTTTTCACGGAGGCAGGTCTTGATCCGGAGAACCCGCCGACCACGCTCGATGAACTGCGCGAGGCGGCGATCGCCTGCACCGATCCGTCTAAGAACCAGTATGGACTGGGACTTCCGACCGATTACGGTTATTACTGCGAGTACCTGTGGGCGAACGGCGGAGATGTCATCAATGAGGATGCGACACAGAACCTTTTAAATTCCGAAGAAAACATTGCAACCCTGGAGTGGATTCAGAAGCTTGCGACGGAGGACGGGGTATCCCCGGAGGGACTCACCGCAGCGGATGCGGACACGATGTTCCAGTCCGGCCAGCTTGCAATGTATACCAGCGGTCCATGGAACATCAACGGGTTGACACAGCTTGGTTTAAATTATGGAATCACGGCGATCCCGGGCGGAAGCGACGGCGCGTACTCCCCGGAGGGCGGATGCTCTTACATGCTGACGAAAGGGGCCGACGAACAGACCAAAGAGGCAGTGTATAAATTTATGGCATACTGGCTGTCTGATGATGTGTTAAAAGAGTGGTCGAACCGGAACGGCTTCCCGGTATGGTCTTACTCTGTTCTTGAGGATGCGGACATTCAGAACAACGAGATCTTAAGTGCAGTATCCAAGGCATCCGAGATCGGACGTGACTGGCATCTGGGACTGGAATGCGGAAGCATGATTGACAATGATGTCATGAAACCGATGATGGAGAAAATTTTATCCGGGGCAGACGTGACGCAGAGTGTACAGGAGGCTTCGGACGCGCTGGACGCGGTGATCTCCGACTGATGTCTGACGGTCACTGACGCAAAAATAGCTGCAAGCCGTAAAGGATGGAAATTATGAAAGTAAAAAAGAGACAACACCGTATGGAGCATCAGGTGAAGGCGTACGCGTTTATCGCGCCTTCCCTGCTCATACTTACCGTATTTGTATTTATACCGCTGGCGGGAGCGATCGGGATCAGTCTGATGAATATTGATATTTATATGAAAAATATCTCGTTCGCCGGAATTGCCAACTACATCAAAATGTTTCAGGATGAGCGTGTGGCAAATGCTACGTTTCATACATTTTATTTCGCACTGCTTGAGGTGCCCCTCCAGATGATCGTGGCGTTGCTGCTGCTCATGTTTATGCTGCGCAATACAAAACTGCACAAGCTTTTGAGAACCGTATTTTACCTGCCCTATGTGTGTTCTATGACGGCAGTCAGCATCATGTGGTCGATGCTGCTCAATACGCACTACGGAATGCTGCCATATCTGCTTGGAAAAATCGGTATCACGATGCCAAACATGCTCTCGAGCACGACATGGGCGATGCCTACGGTGATTTTTGTTACGGTGTGGAAAGGGTTCGGATATACGCTTACCATCCTTTCGGCGGCGGCGCTCGGCGTCTCTGAGTCGTTATATGAGGCGGCGGAGATTGACGGCGCGACCGGGCTGCAGAAATTTTTCTATGTCACAATACCCGGTATACGGGATACGATCGGTTTTTGCGTGGTGACGACGTTAATTATGGCGCTGCAGGTATTCGATCAGATCTACGTCATGACGGGAGGCGGCCCGCAGTACGCGACCGAGACGCTCGTGGGTTATATCTACAACCGGGGATTTCAGACAGCGCCGTATGATCTCGGATATGCGTCAGCAATCGCCGTTTATTTGTTCTGCATGATTGCGATTATAACCGTGATCTTAAGAAAATATGCTTTCCCCCAGGGAGGTGACGAGACATGAGAAAAATAAGTGCGCAGCGGGTGATCGGAACATTGGTACTTCTGTTGTTTGCAGCGCTGGTGCTGCTTCCACTGTTCTGGCTCGGCGTATCCGCCTTCAAGTCGGATGCGGACGTCATCAAGTGGCCGCCAATCTTTTTCCCGACGGAGTGGGTTACGACGCAGTTTGCCTATGTGTGGAAAGTGCTCCCGATCGCCAGGATGCTGCTTAACACGGTTGTGTTTGCAGGGGGTGTCACCATCATCAGTCTGTTTTTTGATTCTATGGCAGCATATGCATTTGCCCGAATGAAATTTACAGGAAGAAAACTGCTCTTTGGAATCATCCTGCTCACGATGATGATTCCGTTTCAGGTGGTGATGATTCCACTCTATATGGAAGAATATAAGCTTGGAATTTTAAATACGTTCTTAGGACTGATTCTACCACGCGCAGCGAGTGCCTACGGTATTTTCATGCTGACCTCCTTCTTCTCGGGCATACCGAAATCCCTGGATGAAGCGGCGAAAATCGACGGGATGGGAGAGTGGAAAATTTATCTGAAAATCATTCTGCCGCTCGCAAAACCGGCGCTTGTGACACTGGGAATCTATCATTTCATGAATAACTGGAATGATCTGCTCTATCCGATGATGCTGACGGGCTCGGTGGAAATGCGGACGCTGTCGGCAGGACTTGCGATTCTGGTCGGAAGCAACTCCATCAAATACGGCCCGACGCTTGCCGCGACGGTCATCGCGATCCTTCCGCTGCTATTGCTGTTTTTGTTTGGACAGAAGTTTTTCATGGAAGGAATTGCAACATCGGGAATGAAAGAATAAAGGCAGAGGAGAGAGAAGATGAGACATGTGACAATTAAAGCTGATACGGCATTTACAAAAGGCAGGATTGACGACCGTATCTACGGCTCCTTCGTGGAGCACATGGGAAGAGTGGTGTACACCGGCATCTACGAGCCGTCGCATAAGACTGCAGATGAAAACGGATTCCGGGGCGATGTGCTGCAGAAGGTAAGGCAGATGGGGGTCACGGCGGTGCGCTATCCTGGGGGCAATTTTGTCTCCAACTATGACTGGCGGGACGGGATCGGACCTGTGGAGAAACGCCCGAGGAAGCGGGATCTGGCGTGGAAAAGTATTGAGACAAACGAGGTCGGTCTGGATGAATTTATGAAGTGGGCGGACGCGGCAGAGGTTGCACCGATCTATGCAGTGAATCTTGGAACCAAGGGAATCGAGGAAGCGCTTGCGGTGCTGGAATATTGTAATATGGAGACCGGCACATACTACAGTGATCTCCGGGCGGCAAATGGACATGAAAAGCCGTACGGCATCCGGACCTGGTGTTTGGGCAATGAGATGGACGGAGACTGGCAGATCGGGCATAAGACGGCGGAAGAATACGGCAGGATCGCCTATGAGACCGGAAAGGCAATGAAAATCTTAGATCCATCCATCGAACTGGTGGCGTGCGGAAGTTCGATGTCGACGAATCCGACGTTCGGTGACTGGGAACAGACCGTACTGGAACATTGTTATCCCTGCCTCGATTACATTTCCCTGCACCAGTATTACGGGGGACAGGAGAAGGGCACGGCAGAGTTTCTGGCACAGTCGCTGGATATGGAGCGCTATATCGAGACGGTCTTAAACATCTGCGACTATGTGAGGGTAAAAAAGAAAATGTCACATAAGATCAACATCTGTTTTGATGAGTGGGGCGTCTGGTCGATGAGCGACGTGCAGGTGCAGAAATCGGTGGAGGATGCACCGTGGCAGACGGCACCCGCGATCAGCGAGCAGATCTATACCATGGAGGATGCGCTTCTGTTTGCAAGTATGCTGATGAATTTCATAAAACGGGCGGATCGTGTGAAGATCGCCTGCCAGTCACTTCTTACGAATATCAGCTCCTGCATTATGACAGAGGAGGACGGCGGTGTGTGGGTGCAGCCGGTGTATTATCCGTTTGCCCTGATGGCGAAGTATGCGCACGGCGTGACGTTAGATACACGGTATACGGGAGACACCTACGCGTGCAGCACGTTTGAGACGGTACCCTGTGTGGATCATGTGCTCGTCTATGACGGGCAAAAGCATGAAGTGACGGTTTTCTTTGTAAACCGTATGGAGGAGAGTGCCGAGGCGACCGTTTCTTTACAGGGCATGGAGCCGGAGGCGGTTTTAAAAAGTATTGCACTGTTTCACGAGGATAAGAAAGCGACAAATCAAAAGGAACATGACTGTGTAACACCTGTGGAACTGGAAAACGTCTCCTGCAGCGGAAACGAAATTTCAGTGGAACTTGTACCTCTCTCTTTTCAAATGGTTCAGATTCGATTAAAATAGAAGAAAGTTTTTTGAAAAGAAAGAAAACGGGGAGCAGGAAAATATGGCGATCACGACAAAAGATCTGGCGCAGTTATGCGGCGTTTCCAGAACAACGATACACCGGGCATTAAATGGAACCGGGCGGATTAAGCCGGAGACAAAGGAGATGATCCTTCAGGTGGCAAAGGAACACGGCTACCGGCCGGATCTCCTTGCCACCGGACTGGCTAAGGGACAGACGTACAACATCGGTGTCGTCGTGCTGGACGTGAAGAACCGCTATTTTGCCCAGATGCTCTCGACGATCAGCACGGAGGCATATGCCCGCGGCTACGGCGTCAACATTACGCTGCACGGCGGGGATGCCGGGACGGAGCGCGAGCAGCTGACAAGACTTGCGGATTACCGGGTTGACGGGATCATCCTCTCCTCGGTCAACGAGGGGGAGGCGTACCGGACATTCCTGGAGTCCCTGCACCGCCCGATTGTCTCTGTGGATAACCGGATTGCGGACGGCATCCCGTTTGTTGGGATCGACCAGCGGGCAGCAGTGCGGGAGGCAGTGCAGAGAGCGGCAGAGAAGGGCTATGAGCGCATCGTGTTTGTCTGCCCGCCGTTAGATACAAAAAACCGGCAGAATCTGTATGTTCACAAGGAGCGTCTGCTGGGGTATGAGGAAGAGATGAAACGCTATCCCGCGCTCCGGCCGGAGTGTATTCTCTCCTGGGATTACCTGCAGAAAGTGGATGCCATATTAAAAGAAGGAAAGCGGACGGCGTTTGTCTGTACCGCAGATGAGTATGCACTTGAGATCATGAAGGATCAGAAGCGGGCAAAAAGAAAGGCGCCGGTGGATTACGGCATTACCGGATTTGACAATATCGATACGCTGGCATATGTGACACCGCAGCTTTCCACGATCTCCAATGTGGTGGATGAGGTGGCAAAAAGTGCCGTTGAGATGCTTTTTGCCATGATAGACGCTGAACCGGAAGTGGAGCAGATGACAGGAGACAGTCAGCGGATTTTACCTCATCGCTACCTGGAGGGAGAGACGCTGTAGTGCCAGAAGGATATAGTATATAATCAGAAAATAATTCAACAACCCGGTTAAAGCTGCGGAAATCAGACTGCCTGTCCGAGGCAGGTGCGGATGTCGTCCCTGGCGTTGCTGATGGATTTTAAGTGGAACGTGTCTGTCAGGTACTGCAGGACATTCGGACTCAAAAAGGCGGGCAGAGTGGGACCGAGATAAATGTCATGGATGCCGAGACTTAACAGAGCGAGAAGATCAGCGACGGCTTTCTGTTCATACCAGGAAATAATCAGCGAGAGCGGAAGACCGTTGACATCCGTGCCAAATGCATCGGCGAGAGCGGTGGCAATGCGGATGGCAGAGTAGACATCGTTGCACTGTCCGATGTCGAGGAGCCTCGGAAGACCCGCCACCTCCCCGAAGTCCAGCTTGTTGAAGCGGTACTTGCCGCAGGCGAGGGTCATAATGAGGCAGTCCTGTGGAACCATCTCGGCGAATTCGGTGTAATAGTTGCGTCCGGGGCGCGCTCCGTCGCAGCCGCCGATGAGGAAGAAATGGCGCAGTTTTCCGGATTTTACGGCATCCACGATCGCATCAGCATAGCCCAGTGTGGCGTGGTGACCGAAGCCGACGAGGATTTCCTGTACGTCCTGGTCTTCGGGATAGCCGCCGAGTTCCAGTGCCTGCTCTATGATGGCGCTAAAATCCTTTTCGCCGTTCTCGTTTTTGCCAATGTGCTTCACACCGTCCCAGCCGACCACATTTGTGCTGTAGATGCGGTCTTTGTAGGAGTCGCGCGGGCGCATCAGGCAGTTGGTGGTCATGAGAATACAGCCGGGAAGATTGTCGAACTGTTTCTGCTGATCCTGCCAGGCACCGCCGAAATTCCCGGCGAGGTGCGGATATTTGTTCAGCCCCGGATAACCGTGACAGGGAAGCATCTCTCCGTGGGTGTAGATATGGATGCCGGTTCCCTCCGTCTGCTTTAAAAGCATTTCAAGGTCTTTTAAATCGTGTCCGGAGACGATGATAAACGGACCTTTTTTCAGGTGGACATTGACTTTTTGCGGGGCTGGGTTCTGATAGATGGTCGTGTTGGCTTCGTCCAGTTTTTTCATGACTTCGATTGCCATCTCACCGGTGCGCATGGTAAGGCGGATCAGTTCCTCGACCGACAGCCGGTCGTCCGTGAGGGCTTCCAGGGCGAGAATATAGAAATCATCCGCCTCATCGCTGTAATAGCCGAGCTCTCTCGCCTGATGCCCGTAGGCGCTGATGCCTTTGAGTCCGTAGAGAACGGTCTGACGCAGGGACCGGATGTCCGGATCGAGCGACTTGTCATACATGATACCGGCGATGGGCGCGTCGCGCAGCATTTCGGTTTTGGTCTGCGGAAGATCGTAGGTGGCGTGAAGCGTGGGCTGACTGGGAGCGCCTGCGTAAGCCCGGAGTTCTTCTTTGATGCGCTGGGATTCGCGCAAAAGTTCGACATGTACTTCTGCGTCAAAATTAACGTTCGTAAGTGTGGTAAACAGCACATTTTCGATGAAGCTGACAACACTTTTATCCATAGGAGTGCCTTTTTCGATCAGAGGCCTGGCATAGCAGCTGATGCCCTTGATCTGAAAGATTAAAAGATCCTGCAGATTTGCGACTTCGGGAGTTTTTCCGCATACACCGAGCTTGGTGCAGCCTTTCTGGTTAGCAGTCTGCTCACACTGGTAGCAGAACATTTCGTAATCGAGTTCCATATTATTTCCCATGTTGATTTCTCCTATTTTTATTGATATACCGGGTAATCCGTATTGCGACAGGCACAGTATGTGCAGAATATGGAAAAAAGATGCGGCAGAGCCGGATATAATGAGAAAACTTATCAGCAACCCCGTTTTCATTTCAGATCGCAGTGCTATAATAAAAACAGGATTAGATATAACTAACCCCGAACATGCAACGATCAGAAAGGATGGCATTATGGGAAGATATTATCGATTATCAAAAAAGCTGACAGAGGATGAGAGCAGGGAAGTACAGCGGGAGATGAGAGAAATCGCTGACGTGGAGGACGTCTCGATCAAAGCGGACGAGCGGATGCTTTTTGTCGTCACAAAGGACGGACAGTTTTCGGATGTGATGAGCCGGGCAGTCAATATCTGCAGCCGCGTGGCAAACGGAGCGGAACTTTCATTCGCACGTTTTGCGGAGGCATAGATTCGGAAGAGAGCGTGCCGACAGACAATACGCGGACTTTTTAGTGTTCCTAACATCACCGCTTCACAGACAATATAAAACCGCGCGAACCGAAACTCGTTGGCATCTGCTATTGAAAATAAGGCAGATGCCAATTCAGACATCGGCTTCGCGCGGTTATGTTTTGTTCATTGGTGATGTAAGGAACACACAAAAGTCCTTAAATTGTCTGTCGGCCTGCGGACACACCCGCGGAGTGCTCAAAACTTGGAAAAACACGGATTATCGCAGATGTAAAAAGCGGCAGGGTTAGAAATTCCGTATTGTGCGATCCGAATTTCCCCGCCTGCTTCTATCCGGAATGCGATCGCACGCTCTCTGTGAATTTGAGAAACAATCTCAATAGCGGGGTGATTTCTCCCTTGCTTTCTTAACGGTTTCGTTCTAGAATGTGGTTGAATCATATCCTACCTTGCGACTAGGATATGAAAAATGTGTGGGAGCGTCGCAAAGAAAACCAAAAGGGCAGCGGAGGGAATCGTGAAAGAGGATTCCGGCTGCAGAAAACGCTTCAGAAACGGAGGTAGCTATGGCAGAGCAGATTTTACAGGTAGAAGGGCTTACGGCGCGCGTGGAGGACAAGGTGATCCTGCACGAGGTCGGGCTTACGATAAAAAAAGGAGAGACGCATGTGCTGATGGGACCGAACGGTGCGGGAAAGTCGACACTGGGGTATGTTCTGACCGGCAATCCCAAATACAGCGTCACAGAGGGAAAAATCCTTTTCAAGGGAAATGACATCACGGAGGAGGCGGCAGACAAGCGCGCCAAGGCGGGAATGTTCCTGTCGTTTCAGGAACCGCTCGAGGTGCCGGGACTCTCCCTCGAGAGCTTTATCCGCAGTGCATTGAGCGAGCAGGGCAGAAATAAAATGCGCGTCTGGAATTTCAGAAAAGAATTAAAAGCGGCAATGGAAGTGCTGCACATGGATCCCTCCTACGCCGGGCGGGATTTAAACGTGGGATTTTCCGGCGGTGAGAAAAAGAAATCCGAGATCCTGCAGTTGATGATGTTAAAACCGGATCTTGCCATTTTAGACGAGACAGACTCCGGGCTGGACGTGGATGCGGTGCGGCTTGCATCCGAGGGAATCCGCGAGTACCAGAAGGAGAATCCGGACGGCGCACTTTTAATCATCACGCACAGCACGCGCATCCTGGACGCGCTTCATGTGGACGCAACCCATATCATGGTGAACGGGCATATTGTGGCATCCGGGGATGCATCGCTGGTGGATAAGATCAACCGCGAAGGTTACGAGGAGTATGAGAAGCTGGCACAAAAAGGAGAGGATGAGCGGTGAAAGAGAAGACATACGTAGAAGACATTGACCGCAGCATATACGATGTGAAGGATGAGGAACGGGATGCTTACAAGGTCGATGAGGGACTGACCGAGGCGATCGTCGAGCAGATCTCCTGTGAAAAAAAGGATCCGCCGTGGATGGAACTGTTTCGGCTTCAGGCACTGCAGATTTACAATGAGATGCCGGTGCCGGACTGGGGACCGTCGATTGAGGGGCTGGATATGAGCCATATCGTGACGTATGTGCGGCCGAATACAAAGATGACGGCAAAGTGGTCGGATGTGCCGCAGGACATCAAGGACACCTTTGAGCGGCTCGGTATCCCACAGGCGGAGCGCAAGTCGCTGGCAGGTGTCGGGGCGCAGTATGACTCGGAGCTGGTGTATCACAATGTGCGGGAAGAAGTGGCAGCCCAGGGCGTGGTCTACACGGATATGGAGAGCGCGTTAAAGGGCGAATACGCGGATATGGTGCAAAGCCACTTTATGAAACTGGTCAAACCGAACGATCACAAATTTGCCGCACTGCACGGAGCAGTCTGGTCAGGCGGATCGTTTGTCTATGTGCCGCCGGGCGTGTCGGTGACGATTCCGCTGCAGTCCTATTTCCGGCTCAATGCGCCGGGAGCAGGGCAGTTTGAACACACGCTCATCATCGTGGACAAAGGGGCGTATCTGCACTTTATCGAGGGTTGTTCCGCACCGAAATACAACGTGGCGAACCTTCATGCGGGCTGCGTGGAACTGTTTGTCGAGGAGGGCGCGACACTGCGCTATTCCACGATCGAGAACTGGTCGAAAAACATGTACAATCTGAACACCAAGCGGGCGCTGGTCAAGGAGGGGGGACGGATCGAGTGGGTGTCCGGCTCCTTCGGCTCCCATGTATCGTATCTCTATCCAATGAGTATCTTAAAGGGAAAAGGGGCGCACATGGAATTCACAGGCATCACGTTTGCCGGAAAAGGTCAGAATCTGGACACCGGGGCAAAGGTGGTGCATGCCGCACCGGATACCTCCTCGTACATGAACACCAAGTCGATCTCCAAGGACGGCGGTATCAGCACGTTCCGGAGTTCCGTGAGCATTACAAAGGAAGCCGCCGGCAGCAAATCGGCAGTTTCCTGTCAGTCGCTGATGCTCGATGACATCTCAAGATCGGATACGATTCCGGCGATGGACATTCGCACAGGAGACGCGGATGTGGGACATGAGGCTAAAATCGGCCGCATCAGCGATGACGCCGTGTTCTATCTGATGTCCCGCGGTATCAGCGAGGAGGAAGCGCGGTCGATGATTGTCAGCGGTTTTGCAAGCAACGTGTCAAAGGAACTGCCGTTAGAGTATGCGGTGGAGATGAACAATCTGATTGATCTTGAGATGAAGGGCAGCATCGGGTAAAGGAGGAGCTTATGACAAAACAGAATCAGACGATCACAGTCAACCGGCTTCCTGCAAAGACCTGGAACTGGCTGAAAATGAATGAAACCGTGATTGGGATGCCGCGGATCGACGGCAGTATAGCGATAAAACAGAGTGTGGCAGAAGCAGGGCAGGCAGAGGCAGAGCAGCTGCGGATGGCGCAGCAGACGGATTGGGATAAAATCACAACCGGGATGGGCGAGGCGATGGATCAGCCGTCGGAGACAGATGCGGCATGGGATACCGAGCTTTTGACGATTCCGGAACATGCAGACTGCGGCGAACCGTATGTGTACCGTTTTGCTTACCGGAGCGGGCAGCACGCCTATAACCGCCTGCATATCTATGCCGGAGCGCACAGCCGGGCAAAAATAATTCTGCTCTGCGAGAGCGAGGAGACGGGCGGGATGATGTCCGCCATCCAGACGAAGGTATATGCCGGGGAGGGCGCGAAAGTAGAACTGTATGTGGTGCAGACGATGAATGCGGAAGCCGTCTGCCTGCATGATGTGGGTGTCTCGTGTGAAAAAGATGCCGCTGTGAAGGAAGTGCAGCTGGAACTGGGTGGCGCCGAGGTCTATACGGGAACACTGTTTGAACTTAGCGGAGAAGAGAGCACGGCAGAACTCGTAAGCGGATATCTGGGCACCGGCAGGCAGAAGATTGATATGAATTATGTCGCCAGACACCGCGGGAAAAAGACGAAGTGCAATATGCAGATATCGGGCATCTTAAAGAACGAGGCGAAGAAGCTGCTGCGCGGAACGATCGATTTTGTGCACGGCTGTGTGGGAGCTAAGGGAGACGAGAAGGAGGATGTGCTTCTTGTCGGTGACAATATGGTCAACCAGACCATCCCGTTAATCCTGTGCGCGGAGGAGGATGTGGAGGGCAATCACGGCGCTTCCATCGGCAAGCTCGACGAGAACGTGCTCTTTTATGCCGCTACGAGAGGCATTCCCCCGGAGGAGGCACAGAGACTGCTGACACTGGCGAAGATCGAAGCGATAAACAGCCAGATCCCGTCAGAGGAGGTGCGCGGCGCTGTTGACACTTATCTGAAGGAGCAATGCATATGACAGATTATAAAAAAGATTTTCCGCTGCTTGCGGAAAGCGATATCGCTTACCTCGACAACGCGGCGACAGAACAGCGTCCGGCGTGCGTGCTCGATGCGGAGCGGGAATTCTATGAGCGCTGGAATGCCAATCCGCTGCGCGGGCTCTATGAGCTGGGCGTGGAGGCGACAGAGCAGTATGAGCATGCGAGAGAGCGCGTCGCACAGTTTGTACATGCGAAGAGTGAGAGAGAAATCATTTTTACCAGAAATACGACCGAGGGCATCAATCTGGTGGCGTACAGCTATGCGCTGCCCCGGTTAAAGCCTGGGGATGAGATTCTTGTCACGATCATGGAGCATCACAGCAACCTGCTTCCGTGGCAGATGGCGGCCAGACGAACCGGAGCCACGCTTAAATATCTGGAGTGTGAACCGGACGGCAGTTTTACGGAGGAGAAAATCCGTGATGCCGTCACACCGCACACAAAGCTTGCCGCGCTGACACTTGTCTCGAATGTGCTTGGACGGGCGACCCCGGCAGAAAAACTGATCGGGATGGTACACGAAAACGGCGGTGTGGTACTGGCGGATGCGGCACAGGCAGCGCCGCATATGCCGATTGATGTCACGGCACTTGACGTGGATTTTCTGGCATTTTCCGGACACAAGCTGATGGCGCCGATGGGGATCGGTGTGCTCTATGGAAAACAGGAACTTTTAGAGGAGATGCCGCCGTTTCTGACCGGCGGGGAGATGATTGACCGTGTGACGAGAGAGGGAGCCGTATTTGCCGAACTTCCCCATAAGTTTGAGGCAGGGACGGTCAATGCGGGAGGCGCGGTCGCGCTTGCCGCCGCGATCGATTATCTGGAATCCATCGGCTGGAAAGAAATCACGGAGCGCGAGGAGATGCTTACCGCCCAGCTGCTTGCCGGAATGAAAAAAATCCCGGGCGTGCATATTCTGGGAAGCGGGGACGAAAAGGAGCACTGCGGGATTGTGAGCTTTACCGTGGATGATGTACACCCGCATGATATTGCATCGATCTTAGATGAGGCGCACGTCGCGGTGCGGGCGGGACATCACTGCGCCCAGCCGCTGTTAGAATGGCTCGGTATTTCGTCCTGTGCCAGAGCGAGCGTGGCATTTTATAATACGTCAGAGGATGTCGGACGATTTCTGGATCAGCTGGCACAAGTCAGGAGGATGATGGGATATGAATAACCGGACATTTTATAATGAGGTGCTGACGGATCACAACCGCTATCCGGGGCACAAGGAGAAGCTTGCGGATGCAAATCTGGTGCTTGAGGGTGTGAATCCGAGCTGCGGGGATGATATTGTGCTGCAGCTGCGCGTGGAGGATGGCAGGATTGCGGAGGGAACCTTTACGGGCGACGGCTGCGCCATCTCACAGGCTTCCGTGGATATCATGCTGGATCTGGTCATCGGAAAGACCAAGGAAGAGGCCATGCACCTGGCGGATCTGTTTTTTCGGATGATTAAAGGGACGGTATCGGACGAGGAATTAGAAGAACTCGAGGAGGCATCGGCGCTTGTGGACATTTCACACATGCCGGCGCGTGTCAAATGCGCGGTACTCGGCTGGCACACGCTTATGGAGATGCTTGGGGACGAACCGGAAGAGAAATAGAAAATATAGAAATAAAAGGAGTGGCAGGGATCGAGTAAAACTCTGCTGCTTTACAGGTTTTTGATGCCATCGGTTATTGCAGCCGGTATGAACCGGTTTATAATAAGGAAAAAACGCAGCTATCCGGCGGAGGTATTAAAAACCGGGAGCAGGCTGGAAAATGGCGGATAATGATGAAGTTTATCAATAACGAAAAAATACTGGAAAAATACAAAAAGCGGTACTATAATGCACAATAATGTAAAGAGCGAACAACATGTTCAGCAAAGGATGCACGAGATTGTGCATGGAATGGAGGATACATATGTTAAAGTGTTTTGAGAAGATCGATTGGAAGAAGACAGGAATTTTTGCAGGCGGCGTATTATTTGGAACAGCCGGTATCAAGGTACTTTCCAGCAAGGATGCCAAGAAGGTTTACACAAGCTGTACCGCAGCTTTCTTAAGAGCAAAAGAGTGCGTGATGAACACCGTAAGCACCGTACAGGAGAATGCCGGAGACATCTATGCAGGCGCAAAGGAGATCAATGAGGAGCGCGCAGCCAAGGCTGAGGCAGAGGCATTTGCAGATGCAGAGGCAGAAGCAGCAGAGAAGACCGAGACTGCAGAGAACACCGAAGAATAAGATTTTGATAAGAGGCGAGTAAAGTGAAGTTTGCAATCAAGCATGAGATTAAGGGACGGATGCGGATTCATGTGGCACAGTACCGCATGAGTTGTGCACAGGCGGATACGCTTCTGTATTTTTTACAAAATGATATACAGGTCTCAAGCGCCAAGGTGTATGAGCGTACGGGTGACGCAGTCATCTGTTATGACGGCAGCAGAGCGGAACTGATTGACAAGCTCAGACATTTTCACTATGAAGATGTGGAAGTGCCGAACGGGCTGATCGAGAATTCCGGAAGAGAGCTGAATGCAAGCTACCAGGAGAAGCTGATCGGCAGAGTGGTGAGACGCTATGCATCCAGGATTTTTCTGCCGTATCCCATCCGGGCGTGCTGGACGACGGTCAAGTCGTTCCGCTACATCTGGAAGGGCATAAAGACACTGGCGGCACGAAAGATCGAAGTACCGGTACTCGATGCGACGGCGATCGGAGTGTCTATTCTGCGCGGTGATACCGAGACGGCGGGATCGATCATGTTCCTGCTTGGCATCGGTGAGCTGTTAGAAGAGTGGACGCACAAGAAGTCCGTCGGCGACCTTGCGCGCACCATGTCCTTGAATGTCGGCAAAGTATGGCTGAAGAAGGACGGCGTGGAGGTTCTTGTCGGCGCGAAGGAAGTCCGTGAGGGTGACGAGGTGGTTGTCCATATGGGCAATGTGATCCCGTTTGACGGCGTCGTGACAGACGGCGAGGCGATGGTCAACCAGGCATCCTTAACCGGAGAATCCGAGCCGGTACGCCGGATCAGTGAGAATTATGTCTATGCAGGAACCGTAGTCGAGGAAGGGGAGCTTACCATTCTCGTGAAAGCGGTAGGCGGCTCCAGCCGCTACGACAAGGTTGTGCAGATGATCGAGGAATCCCAGAAGTTAAAGTCCGGGCTTGAGAGCCGGGCAGAGCATCTGGCGGACCGTCTGGTACCGTATTCCCTCGGCGGCACAGCGCTCACTTACCTTCTGACCCGGAATGTGACGAAGGCACTGTCGATTCTGATGGTGGATTTCTCCTGCGCATTAAAGCTTGCCATGCCGATCTCCGTATTGTCAGCGATCCGTGAGGCTGGCTTTTACAATATGACGGTCAAGGGTGGAAAATATTTAGAGGCAATGGCTGAGGCAGATACGATCGTCTTTGATAAGACCGGTACACTGACCAAGGCAAAGCCGACCGTGGCAAAAGTGATTTCCTTTAACGGGGACAGTCCGGATGAGCTTCTTAGGATTGCAGCCTGCATGGAGGAGCATTTCCCGCATTCCATGGCAAAAGCGGTTGTTGCGGCAGCCAGGGAAAAAGGTCTGGATCATGAGGAGATGCATTCCAAGGTGGAGTATGTGGTGGCACATGGTATTTCCACCACGATCAACGGAAAGAAAGCCGTGATCGGAAGCTATCATTTTGTATTTGAGGATGAGGGAGCGGCCCTTCCTGCGGGCACAAAGGAACTGTTCGAGAGCCTGCCGGAGGAATATTCCCATCTGTATCTGGCCATCGAGGGACAGCTTGCAGCCGTGATCTGCATTGAAGATCCGCTTCGTGAGGAGGCGGAGGCAGTTATCAATTCCCTGCGCCGCTCCGGCATCAAGAAGATCGTCATGATGACGGGAGACAGCGAGCGGACGGCAAGCGCCATCGCAAAGCGCGTCGGCGTGGACGAGTATTATTCCGAGGTGCTTCCGGAGGATAAAGCCGGCTTTGTCGAGCGTGAAAGGGCGGCCGGACGCAAGGTTATCATGGTCGGAGACGGTATCAACGATTCCCCGGCACTCTCTGCGGCGGATGTCGGCATCGCAATTTCGGACGGTGCGGAGATCGCGCGTGAGATCGCGGATATCATGGTAAGCTCGGATGATCTCTACCAGATCGTGACCTTAAAGCTGTTGAGTGACGGCCTGATGAAGCGGATTCGCAAGAATTACCGCGTGATTGTCGGATTCAATACCGGATTGATCCTGCTTGGAGTCGGCGGCATTTTACAGCCGACCACATCAGCGCTTCTGCATAACACCTCTACGCTGGTCATCAGCTTAAAGAGCATGCAGAATCTTTTGAGCTAACTGAATATGTATTTTAAAAAAGTCTTTACAGATTTGCCGCCGGCAGTAAATGCGGCAGAACTGTGAAGACTTTTTTTGTTTATACCGTAAGAAATGTTTTACAAAAAAGAATATTTTAAGATCCATTCAGATATGTTTCCAATAATTTACAAATTTATTGATGACAAAATAAAAAATGTGTATAATAAAGGCAGATGTAAAAAGTTGGCAGATAATAGCATACAGAAAGAGAGTACCGGATATGAGAAAAAAATGGATCAGACTGATTGCAGCAGCTGTGGGAAGTTTTCTGCTTGCCGGCTGCGGTGCAGATACGCAGATTGATGATTATGCTACAAATGCCGGAGCGGAGAGCTTGCAGCAGACAGCGGGGACGGAGTCGGCAGCAACAACGACCGCGACGGAGGGAATCCCGAAGGACGAGATCAAGGTGGGAGTGCTCCATCTGTCAGACCCGGCAGAAGGAAGCGGATACACGTACACGCATGATCTGGGAATTCAGGGAATGCAGCAGAACCTCGGACTTTCCGACGATCAGATTGTGCGGAAAATCAATGTCCCAGATTCCGATGAGGATGCGACAAAGCAGGCGATTCAGGAATGTATCGACGAGGGCTGTAACATTATCTTTACGACCAGCTGGGGTTACATGGAGCCGACAGCGGAGATGGCGGAGAAATATCCGGATATTTATTTTTCCCATGGAACCGGTTATATGAGCAACGGCAAGAATTTCAATAACTATTTCGGCAGAATCTATCAGGCGCGCTACTTAAGCGGTATTGTGGCGGGAATGAATACCACGACGAACAAGATCGGTTATGTGGCTGCCATGGATAACAGCAACTCCGAGGTGACGGGCGGAATCGATGCGTTCGCGCTCGGTATCTATTCGGTCAATCCGGACGCAGAGGTTTACGTCAAGGTGACGAACAGCTGGTATGACCCGGAGGCGGAGGAGAATGCGGCAAAGACACTTCTCGATATGGACTGTGATGTGATCGCCCAGCACTGTGATACGGAGTATCCGCAGACACTGGCAGAGGAACGTGGCGTATACAGCATCGGGTACAATTCAGACATGAGCAAGAATGCGCCGGATGCCTGCCTGTGCAGCGTTATCTGGAACTGGAGTGCCTACTATACCGCGGCAGTGCAGAGCCTGATTGACGGAACCTGGGACGGAAGCAACTATTACGGAGGCATGAACGAGAATCTGGTCGGTCTTACCAATCTGGCGGATTTTTGTGCGGAGGGCACGCAGGAGAAGGTAGACGAGGCGAAGGAACAGATCCTTTCGGGACAGAATGGTGTATTTGACGGTGTGATCGAGACGAATACCGGAGAGACGGTCGGAGAAGCGGGTAAGACGCTGGATGATGCGACAATTACCGGCGGAATCAACTGGTATTTTAAGACGGTGAATGTTGTGGAATAAGCAACAAGAGAACGTAAAACGATATGCAGATACACAGACGAAATGGAGATTAGTATGAACATTAAGAAAAAGATTCTGGGGATTACAATTGCACCGGTTATTACATTGGGGTTGATTTCCATGTTTTTGACAACCACAATGGTACGGAGCGCCATGCTGGAGGAGATTGAGGAAGCACTTCGGGGAACGGCGGCAGCCACGCTCGCAGCTTACGATCAGAATACAGGAGATTATCTGCAGACCAGCAACGGGGATATCTGGAAAGGCAGCTATAATATTTCAAAGTCTGAGAGTCTCGTAGACCGTATCAAGGGCAATACCGGCATGGATGTCACATTTTTCTACGGAGACACCCGTATTATGACGTCGGCGGTCGATGCAAGCGGGAACCGTGTCTTGAATTCCAAGGCCGGTGACCGGATTGTGGAAAAGGTATTGCAGGGCGGCGAATCCTATTTCAGCCATGCAGTGTCGATCGAGGGCACGTTGAACTATGGATATTTTATACCGGTATATCAGAACGGATCGACCGATGAGATCATCGGCATGATTTTTGTGGGAACGGACAAGCAGGAAAAGGATGCCGTGATCAACAAGATTCTGGGAACGATCAGCATGGCGGTGTGCGCCGTGATGATCCTATGCATTGCGATCGCCATGAAGCTTGCAACCTCGATGAGCCGCAATATCCGCAGCAGTATTGAGGTGGTAGGAAAAGTGGCGGACGGCGATCTGAATGTCTGGGTAGAAGACAAGCTGCTCGGGAGACACGACGAGATCGGTGATCTGTCCCGCGTGACGATCACCCTGCGGGATGCCATGAAGGCGACCATCCAGGAAATATCACAGAATGCCAAACGTCTGCTCGATGCGTCCGAACTGCTCGGTACAGCGGCAGACCAGACAAACGGAACCATGGATCATGTGCGCATGGCAGTCAACCAGATTGTGGAGAATTCCACCGAACAGGCACAGAATTCCCAGAATACATCGGAACATATGCGCATTATGGGTGAGAATATTACGGAGACGTCGGCAGAGGTAGAACTGTTGGATGACAACGCAGCTTCCATGCAGCAGTCCAGTGAGAAGGCGGCAGAGACGCTCAACAATTTGCGGAACATCAATATCGAGGTGGAACGCATTATCGGTGAAGTGCAGGAGCAGACGAACCGGACCAACGATTCGGTACAGAAGATCCATGAGGCAACCGCGTTTATCACGTCGATTGCGGAGGAGACGAACCTTCTCAGCCTGAACGCTTCGATCGAGGCGGCGAGAGCCGGAGAGAGCGGCAGAGGATTCGGTGTTGTGGCAGACCAGATCAAGAAGCTCTCCGAGCAGTCGAATGAGTCGAGCAAGGAGATCGAGGAGACCGCGAAGACACTCAGTGAGGATTCTGCAAAGGCGGTTGAGATTATGCAGCAGATGCAGGAGATCATTATGAACCAGAGCGCGAGCATGCAGGATACGCAGAAGGTAGTGGAAGAGGTAATCGCGCAGATCGGCAGCTCCATGCAGAGTATCCGTCAGATCAAAGAAAGCACAGGACATCTGGAAAATTCCAGAAATGAAGTGCTGCAGGCGGTGAGTGAACTCTCAGAAATCGTGCAGGGCAATGTGGACAGCACGAAGAAGACATACGATGAGACGGAAGAGGTAGTGGATACTTTCAAGCAGGTGTATGTCAGTGCAGAGCAGCTACGCGAGATCGCAGATGAGCTGGTCAGCAGTATTGATTACTTTAAGATGCAGTAAAACGAGGGGCTGCCCGCTTATGGGGCAGCCCCTTTTTGACTTGATAAGTAATATTATAAAGAGAAGATCATATCCTTCGATTTCAGATGGAATGCATCTGGAAATTCGGATCAAAAAATGCGGCATTTCTACCCCGTCGGTTTTTGCATCCGTGATGATCCATGTTTTTCCAAGTTTTGAGCACTCCACGGGTGTGTCCGCAACCCGCAGACAATTTTAGGATTCTCGTGTGTCCCTTGCGGCACTACTGAATAGAACATAACCGCGCGAAGCCGCTGTCTGAGTCGTCATCTGCCCTGTTTTGAATAGCTGATGACTACGAGTTCGGTTCGCGCGGTTTTATATTGTCTGTGAAGCAGTGCCGCTAGGGACGCTAGGGAATCCGCTCATTGTCTGCGGTTTGTCGGACACATTCCGTGGATTGTCAAAACGTGGAAGAGACACGGAATCCGATGCAAAAATCCGACAGGAAGAAATGTACGCATTTTTTTCAACGAATGTTCCAGCTACATTTCCATCTGAAATCGAAGGGCATGATCTGTTTTCCATTATAGTACTTACCACGTAAAAAGGGACTGACCGCTTTATGCGGCAGTCCCTTCTTTTATGATTCTTAGGCGGATTGTTCGCAGCAATTATGCCTGCGGACCAGCAGATACAAGTGCCTTACCAGCATCGTTGCCTTCGTATTTTGCGAAGTTCTTAACGAATCTTGCAGCCAGATCCTTAGCCTTTGTCTCCCAATCGGAAGCATTTGCGTAGGTATCACGCGGATCAAGGATTCCAGAATCAACACCCGGAAGCTCTGTCGGAACCTCGAAGTTGAAGTATGGAATCGTCTTGGTCGGAGCAGTCTTGATGGCACCGTTTAAGATGGCATCGATGATACCACGGGTATCCTTAATGGAGATACGCTTGCCTGTGCCGTTCCATCCTGTGTTAACAAGATATGCCTTAGCACCGCTCTTCTCCATCTTCTTAACAAGCTCCTCAGCGTACTTGGTCGGATGCAGCTCAAGGAATGCCTGTCCGAAGCAAGCGGAGAAAGTAGGAGTCGGCTCAGTGATACCGCGCTCTGTACCAGCAAGCTTTGCTGTGAATCCAGACAGGAAGTAGTACTGTGTCTGCTCCGGTGTCAGGATAGATACTGGCGGAAGTACGCCGAATGCATCTGCGGACAGGAAGATAACATTCTTTGCTGCCGGTGCAGAAGAGATCGGGCGAACAATGTTCTGAATGTGATCGATCGGGTAAGATACACGGGTGTTCTCGGTTACGCTCTTGTCTGCGAAATCGATCTTGCCGTTTGCATCCAGAGTAACGTTCTCAAGAAGTGCGTTACGCTTGATTGCATTGTAGATATCCGGCTCGGAATCCTTGTCAAGGTTGATAACCTTGGCATAGCATCCACCCTCGAAGTTGAATACGCCGTTGTCATCCCAGCCGTGCTCGTCATCACCGATCAGAAGACGCTTCGGGTCTGTGGAAAGTGTTGTCTTACCTGTACCGGAAAGACCGAAGAAGATAGCGGTATTCTCGCCGTTTAAGTCTGTGTTTGCAGAGCAGTGCATGGAAGCCATACCCTTGAGCGGAAGGAAGTAGTTCATCATGGAGAACATACCTTTCTTCATCTCTCCGCCGTACCAGGTGTTAACGATAACCTGCTCTTTGCTTGTGATGTTGAACATAACAGCAGTCTCGGAATTCAGACCTAACTCTTTGTAGTTCTCAACTTTTGCCTTGGAAGCGTTGTATACAACGAAATCCGGCTTGAAGTTCTCAAGCTCCTCAGCGGTTGGCTTGATGAACATGTTGGTTACAAAGTGTGCCTGCCAAGCTACCTCAACGATGAAACGGATAGCCATACGGGTATCTTTGTTTGCACCGCAGAATGCATCAACTACGAAAAGTCTCTTGTTGGAGAGCTCTTTGATAGCGATGTCCTTTACTGCATTCCAGGCTTCCTGGGTAGCCGGGTGGTTATCATTCTTATACTCATCGGAGGTCCACCATACAGTGTCCTTGGAGTTCTCATCTACAACGATGAATTTGTCTTTTGGAGAACGACCTGTATAGATACCGGTCATAACGTTCACTGCACCCAGCTCGCTGACCTGTCCTTTTTCGTAGCCTTCCAGCTCCGGTTTGGTCTCCTCTTCAAATAACATCTCATAAGAAGGATTGTACACAACTTCTGTGGTTCCGGTAATACCGTACTTACTTAAATCGATTGTTGCCATCTTATTAAACCTCTTTCCTTTCATATTTATATGGTAAACACCTGCGGATAGCAGGCTTTACGATATCTTTTCCGGGATGCTGGAATTTGCCAACTTCCCCTACCATAATTATACATAGTTAACTCATAAAATCAATAAAAAATTGTTAAAATTTTAGCAAATTATGTATATAAATGGGAGAGGAAAAGAGGGGGAACCTGCGGTGGGAGGCGTTGACAGTGCAGAAGGGATTCGGTATAATCCAGAAGAGTTCAAAACAGGAGTTTATCGGCAGAGATATGAAGTTCCATGGAAAAGAGAGGCCGCGGCAGACAGCCGTGGCTTTTGCACTATTATAGAAAGAAGTGGGTTTTAATTATGAGGTATCAGATCAGACACGCACGCGTCCAGTTCGGCGGGGACGTGATCCTGCGGGACGTCAATTTTGAGGTACACGACAGGGAAAAAATTGCGATTGTGGGGCGCAACGGCTGTGGAAAGACGACCCTGCTAAAGCTGATTGCCGGGGATATAGAGATGAGCAACTTAGACAGTGACGAGGAGTGCGGCATCACGATGGCGGGCGGACAGGAGATCGGGTTCCTGCGGCAGGTCAACTTTGTGGACGCGGAGGTGACCGTGGAGGATGAACTGAAAAAGGTTTTCGCCCCGGTATTTGCCTGCGAGGAGCGTATGAAAGAGCTGGAGGAGCAGATGAAGACGGCGGCAGAGACAAAGGGGACTGCGCCGGACGGGGCACTTCTGCGAGAGTACGACAGACTGCAGAAGCAGATGGAGGCGATGAGGGGATATTCCTGGCGAAGAGATATGGAGACGATGTTCCAGCGGTTCGGATTCGCACTGGAGGATCTGCGGCGTCCGATCGGCAGTTTTTCCGGAGGGCAGCAGACGAAAGTGGCGTTTATAAAGCTGCTTCTGACGCGTCCGGATATTATGCTGCTCGACGAGCCGACAAACCATCTGGATCTGCCGACAATCGAGTGGCTGGAAAATTATCTGAAGGGCTACGACAAAGCGGTCGTGATTGTGTCGCATGACCGGATGTTTCTGGATAAGGTGGCGGATGTGACCTATGAGATCGAGTATCACGAGATGAAGCGCTATCCGGGAAATTACACGTATTTCATGCAGCGCAAGCAGGAAGATCTTATCAAGCAGGAGAAGGATTACGAGGAGCAGCAAAAAGAGATCAAACGGCTGACGGACTGGATTGAAAAGTGGAAGAACACACCGACCAAGGTGGCGGCGACGCGCTCAAAACGTATGGCGATCGAACACATGGTGAAGATTGAGAAGCCGAGACGCTTTGACACGCGCGCATTTCACGGGCGGTATACGCCGCGTATCGAGAGCTACACCAATGTGATTCAGGCAAAAGATCTCTCCATCGGCTATGATGCACCGCTGGCGGATGTGTCCTTTTTGTTGCAGAAAAAGGAGCGTCTGGCGGTCATCGGGGAGAACGGCAAGGGAAAATCTACATTATTAAAGACGCTGATCGGAGAACTGCCGGCACTTGACGGCAGCTTCAAATTCGGGCAGAACGTGGAGTGGGGGTATTTTGACCAGCAGAAAGCGGTGATGGAGCAGGCACCGCCGGAGCAGACCGTGCTTGAGAATTTCTGGGCAGCGTATCCGGGGTACCTGCGCGAGGAGGTGCGCAGCGCGCTCGGTGGCTTTTTATTTTCCGGGGAGGATGTGGAGAAAAAAATGGGGCAGCTCTCCGGCGGGGAGAAGGTGCGTCTCGCACTGTGCAAAATGCTTCAGACCAGACCGAATCTTCTGATCCTGGATGAGCCGACGAACCATATGGACATTATCGGAAAAGAAGCGTTAGAGCAGATGCTGCACGAGTACGAAGGCACGGTGCTGTTTGTGTCGCACGACCGCTATTTTATCAGCAGGATCGCCACGGGTATTCTGGAATTTTCCGGGGACGCCGTGAGGCAGTATGCGATGAATTATGAGGAATACCTCGCAGAGAAGCAGAAGTGTGCAGGTGGCGTGGCAACGAATGCGGGAAATACCGCAGGGAGGAACGCGGGAGGCAAAGGAACAGGCGGCATGGCAGCGGGAATGGGAAGCGCTGCGGGGAGAAACGCGGGAAGTGCCGCAGGACAGGAAGCCGATGCGGGAGGAACGGCGGATGCCGGCAGTGTTCCGACGCTCTCGGATGTTTTTGACAAGAAGGCCTATTACAACCCGGGCAAGGTGCGCTCCCGGCTGCAGCGCCAGAAGGAAAAGTATGAGCGGATGCTTGCGGAGAGCGAGGAGAAGCTGGCGGAGCTTCAGATGCAGATGTTAGATCCGGCGCTTGCAAGTGATTATCCGAAGCTGATGGAACTGCAGAGCGCTGTGGATGCGGAGGAAGCCAACCAGGACAGTCTGCTGGAGCGGATGCTTGAGACGGAGACAGAACTGGCGGAGTACGAAGAAGCATAGGAGATGAATGCAGTGTGTCTGAATACAAAGACAGCAGGGAGAAACGGGTTACGCTTCTTTTTCCATCCGCTTTAATTCCGGCAGCACCGTAAACAACATTGTTATAAAGCAGAGGCTTCCACCGATGACGTTTGACACCGGTTCTGCGGCAAAGACACCGTCTGTTCCCATGCCGAAAGCATAAGGAAGAAGATAGGTCAGCGGCACGACGATGAATACTTTGCGCAGCAGGGAGAAAAAGATGGCGTGCTTCTTCTTATTCAGGGATTTGAAGACGGTCTGTCCGATGTACTGCAGATCCATGAAAATAAAAGCGGCAAAGTAAAGCTTTAATGCGGGGATGGCGTCAGCAACCAGTGCGGCATCCGAACTGAAAATACCGATCAGCGCCCGCGGGGCAAGGATGATGATGCTCCACATGACGGCGGTATAGAGCAGAATCAGGAGGGCGAGGGTCAGGATCGCCTTTCGCACGCGGCCCGGTCGTCTCGCACCGTAATTGTAACTTAAGATCGGCGAGGTTCCCTCATTGATCGCGTAGATCGGTGTTTCCACCATCTGCCGGACGCTTGAGATGATGGTCATGACGGAGATGTAGACGTCGCCGCCGGTTGCACCGAGGACATTGTTGCAGAAAATGGATACCAGACTGTTCGTGAGCTGCATGATAAATCCGGCGGTGCCGAGGCTTATAATGTTTTTTGCTTCGACCAGACTGGATTTCCACTCAGCCGGGCGCAGCAGCCGCACCTTATATTCCGCGCGCCGGTGTAGAAAGCGGATCACATAGAGCGCGGACAGCGTTTGGGAGAGAACGGTGGCAAGTGCGGCACCGGTGATTCCCAGATGAAAGACAAATATAAAAAGCGGATCTAAGAGAAAATTGGTCACGGCACCGATGGCAACCGAGAGCATGCCGGCGACGGAGTACCCCTGCGCGTTGATAAAGGGGTTCATACCGGTGGCAATCATGGACGGCAGCGTGCCGAGCAGATAGATCATCAGGTAAGGATAGGCGTATGGCAGGGCGGCATCCGAGGCGCCGAACAGCTTAAGAATTGGCGCTGCAAACAGCAGGCCGGCTGCCATCAGCACCAGAGCGCCGGCGCACAGCATGGTAAATGAGGTATTCATGATCTGACCGGCTTTTTTGGTATCTCCGCCGCCGCGGCTGATTGAGAAAAGCGGGGCGCCGCCGCTGCCGAAAAGATTGCTGAAGGCGGTGATGATGACAATGATTGGAAAACAGAGTCCGACGGCGCCGAGCGCTGTGGTGCCGACATCCGGGATGCGGGCAATATAGATCCGGTCTACAATATTGTAGAGCAGGCTTAAGAGCTGTGCGACCAGCATGGGAAGGGCGGCTCCTAAAATATTTCCGGTGATGGTTCCATGTTCAAAATCGATTCGTTTCATATGATAAACTTCCTTTATGTATCTGCGCGGATTTGTTGTTGCTTTACGCTGCAATCCAGTATACCATGATTTAGAACAGATGAAAAATATTGTTTGGATGAGACCTGATCAGACGGGAAGAGAGTGGAAACGGAGGGTGGGACGGGGACCGGAAAAGTTACCGTGTACCCGGTGTTTTCCGGAATTGAACTATACTACAATGACATGCACATGGCGTACTGCAACAAGGAGCAGAAGACTGTGTATGGGACTGCCCTGTTTTCTTACTAATAAAAATAGAAAAACAGGGCAGTTTTTTGTGGAGGGAAAGGAGAGAGAGATGGATGTGGAGATAAAAAAGTGAATGCGATTGTGGCTCGCATGGAAGAAAGGATAACAGACACAAGTTTAATTGTGGAAAACAGGAACACCTGTGATGACAATTCTCCGACGGTACCGCTGACGGAGAAGCAGATTGCAGAATTACGTGCGTGTGCAGCAAAGTAGGTTCTGATGTGTCCAGGAGTGCGTTCTTTCTTTTTGCGTAGGAGTGTGCTATACTCGGTGACAAATGAGGTTTGATGAGAGGCTTGCTGCGCAAAAGCGGGAGAGGAGCAACATGTTATATTACCGGGAGATCAGCTTAAAAGATCAAAGAAAATGTCTTTTGAAAAATGCGGAACGGGCGGATGCGGCGGCGTTTCTGCATTATTTTACACAGGCACACGCGGAGACAGATTTTCTGACAACGTATGCGGACGAAGGGACGCACTCGGTGGAGGACATGGAAGAACGGCTTGCCGCGCAAAAGGCGAGCCGCACGGAGATTGAGATCTGTGCATTTGTGGATGGCATCCTCGTGGGATCGGCGGGAAACCATGCGCTTAGTACACGCGAGAAGCTAAGGCACCGCGCGGATTTCGGAATCAGTATCCTGCGGGAATACTGGGGACAGGGAATCGGCGCGGCGCTGACCGGCGCCTGCATTGACTGCGCGAAAAAAGCCGGATTCCGGCAGCTGGAACTTGAGGTGGTCGGTGAAAATGAGACCGCAGTGAGACTGTATAAGAAGTATGGGTTTATGGAATATGGAAGAAATCCGCGGGGCTTTCTGACACGCGACGGCAGATGGCAGGAACTCGTGCTGATGCGGTTGGAACTGGAAGATGTGGGTGCGCGGGAAAATGATGCGGGGAATGGAGAGAGCGATGTTTTTTAAGGAAGATACGACATTTAATGATATTCGGGATAAATCGCTGCAGCAGTGGCTGGATGAGATGGAGCAGCATCAGGACGTGGCGGTCCGGGGCGGTGTGAAGCTGACAAGAGAGTATGTGCAGTATTTGAAGGATGAGATCGGAAGACTCCGGCATGAGAATGAAGTGAAGAATGCATATCTGAAAAAGCTGCGGGAGAAGAAGTAGGAGGTACAGAACGTGCCGGAGAATACAAATATCATTTTCTTTGATGAATATAAAAAGCTGGATAAACTTTGTTCGGAAATGTACGGTAAAAACAGCGGCGGCGTTACCTGTTATCTGAATGATATGATAGCTGTTCCGGTCATGCAAAGAAACAGGATTCCGGAATGGAATCAGACATATGACAGGCTTAGAGAACTAAGACATATAAGGAATCAGATGGCACACGGGGAAGGTTCGTTTGAGGATTATCCCTGCAGTGAAGAAGATGTCTTATGGCTTTTCAAGTTCCAGAGTAAGATCATGCATATCTCGGATCCGCTGGCTGTATATCGAAGACAGACAGAGGGAAGCACGCATGCCACCCGCGCAAAAGGAGAGCACCAGCTGGCTGTAGATCACTGGCAGACAGAAGAAAGTATGCATGCAGCCCGCGCAAAAGAAGATTTTCTGTGGGCTGTAGATCAAAGCCAGACGGAGGGAAATATTGCAGACTATGAAAGAATGAAAATGGACAATGCAAAAGTGATCGACCAGGAAGAAAATGATTCTTTTGAGAAAAAACACAGCATGTTAAAGGAGATTGCCGTTTTCGGATTGATTGTGCTGATCGTTGCAGCTACCGTGTTGATCTTTGGCAAAGTTTATGTGGAATATTTTCTGCTTTCATAATTAGCGGAGTGAGGAAATAAATAAGCGGGTATCAGGAGAAAGAGGGTTAAAGCAATGAAATATCAGTCGGTTGCCATTCTTGGCGCAGGAGCAGTGGGTTCTTATGTCATGTGGGGGCTTGCCAAAAAGAAAGAGATTGATCTGTGCGTAGTCGCATCAGGAGAGCGGAAGGCGCGCTATGAGAGGGATGGCTTTGTCATTAACGGGCAGGTGTATCACCCTGCAGTCAGGACGCCGGAGGAGGCTGCCGGTGTCGATCTTTTAATTGTTGCAACCAAGTATCAGGCACTTCGCCCGGCACTTGGCGATATTCGGACTGTAGTCGACGGACACACGACAGTGATGAGTCTGATGAACGGCGTGGACAGCGAGGAGATCATCGGAGAGGTCATTGATCCGTCCCAAATTGTCCATTCATTGATCAAGGTTGCCTCGGAGCGAAAGGGCAATCAGGTGGTATTCGATCCGGAGACGACCATCGGTATTATATATGGAGAAGCGGATCTTAGCAGAGGCACCGGACGCATTGAGGCGCTGAACGATCTTTTCACGGATACGGGGCTGCACTACCGTGCGACGGACATCATCCTCACGGAGATCTGGAGCAAATTCCGGCTCAACGTGCCGAACAACCAGGCACAGGCGATGGTGGGCTGCGGGGTAGGTGCTTACCGTGACAGTGAGCATGTGGCTTTTTTGCGGGATCGGCTGCGGGAAGAGGTGGACCGGATCGCGGAGAAAAAGGGGATTGATTTTGACAAGGCTGATACTTCATCCACCTTCGGCAGTAAGGTGCGTGACCGGGCGCGCTATTCCACGCTGCAGGATCTGGATGCGGGGCGGCACACGGAAGTGGACATGTTCGCCGGCACGGTGGTGCGCATGGGGCGTGAACTGGGGATTCCGACACCGTACAATGAGTTTACCTACCATATGATTAAGGCGCTGGAGGAGAAAAACGACGGGAAGTTCGATTATGAGTAGGGGATGGGGAAAAAGGTTTGATACTTAGAAAGTAGTCGTATAAGTGTTTGGATAAAAGGAGAAGGAAACTATGTTTAAAACAAAATTGGGCAGAGAGATTTCGTTTTTGGGAGAGGAGAATGCAAACGAAATCAGATGCATTGAAAAAATGATTATGGAGTGCAGACACTTGCTGATTTGTTTGGAATATTGTTAGAGTCGTGGTGCAAAGAAACCGCATATCCGAGTTGTCAGCATGATTATGTGCAGGAAAACGACCCAACATATGGACAATGCGCAATTACGGCTACCATAGTTTATGACTTGTTTGGCGGAACTATTAATCGGGTAAGGTTCTCAGATGGCGGAACGCATTATTTTAACAGAATAGATGGACGGATATTGATTTAACAAGTGATCAGTTTAATTTATATGATATAGAGGTAAACTACGAGAAAAATGAGGAAATGTCTAGAGAATATTGTAATAAAAATCCGGATACGCTTAAAAGATACCAATTGCTAATGACACGTATGAGCGAAGTGGCACAAGGAAGATGAGAGAGGAAAAGTAGAAAAGAGTATTGGATCGGTAATTTGATTGGCAGAGTTTTGAAAATCAATGATTGCTCAAGTTGTTCAAAGATGTGGGAGAGAGTTTTGTTTTGATTAACCCGTCATGCCAAACATCATATCTCATGTATGCCGACATACCTATTGTTCCAATATGGCAAAATTGGGAATGAATTCAAAGACATTGCAGTATTTCATGGGGATAGTGATATTTCGGTAACAATGAATGTGTATACGCATATCGGATTAGATAATGCCGAGGAAGAAGTGAAACGTATGGAAAAATTCTGAAAGGCATAGGCGAAAATTGAACAGAAGATGTTTAGGGGTGCGTAATATAGAAGAATAGTGACGCTCCGACTTTAGATGACTGGGTGCTATTATATGGAAAAAACAAAGTTTACTGGTAAAATATATTGAGGTGATCTTCTGCAATTTTAGGGAAATCATATAATATAAAAGATTGGAGTGAAAAAGTTTGGTATGTAACGAATTTATTAGGTGTGAAGTCTGCGGATGTATAACAAGAATTAGATTGCAGGTCGGATGGCTTGATGAGCATCCTATTGCTGTAACTTGTGGAAAGTGTGGTATATCATTAAAAGGAAAAGTAAAGATTGGACAAGATACCCCAGGACTTAAATTTGAATTTGAAAACGCTGAAAGAGTTAATGCTACTCTAGCAACTATTCCAGATTACGTAGTAGAGTGTTCAGGAGAATTCACAACAATTAAGATGTGTGATTGGGGGTTACAGGAAAAATTTATTACACCATTTATAAGACATCAGCAGAAATGTGGTGAATTTGATAATTATAAGAGTTTTGGAAATAGCGTGGCTGCACTAAAACAAACGGCTAGTATATGGCCTCAATATAAACGCGTTTTACAATTGTATAAAGATGGAAATCAAGAATATCTTAAACAAGAGATAAAGAAACTATTTCCAGAAGAATTTATTATGTGTAGAAATGAACTTGAAATAATGAGAGCAGTTCGCATGATTGAAGTTCGTGGATTCCTGTCACCGCTAAAATCGGTCATATTGGAGTTGCCGGATATGGACGGGGGTATGCAGGCGCTGACCCAGCAGACCCTTTCTAAGCTGGAACGCATGACGGATGCCGACTATGGCGGCCAGAAGTTCCATTTCACATACGAAAACGAATAAATAAAACAGCAAACGACGGACGCGACGGCCATGTGGCCGCTTGCGTCCGTCGTTTTTTATGTCATTAGGCTTTAGCCTGCTGAATGCGTGTTTACGAGTTTCTCAACAGAGAAA
>OLFX01000423.1_pt1 | contig 67330 bp, 59 predicted proteins | sample 1605091 | NCBI WGS metagenome assembly OLFX01 (sample SAMEA3888906, study PRJEB22519) | human gut metagenome | biome: human gut; feature: human-associated habitat; material: faeces | place: Denmark | collected 2012 | reverse complement strand
TCCGGGGCTATTTGATTAATTATTTAACTCGTCCCATTTTAACGGGACACTAATGGAGGCATATTTAAATTTACTTTTAAAATGAGGTATTCTCAAAGCCACACATTCCTTAGGCAAGACCTCTCGTTCTTCATCAGAAGTATAAGTTGCATAGGTTTCGATCCCCTTCCCCCTCATCGCCTGAAGCATATGGTAATTTATAATATCGATACAATGAAAAACACCGAGCAAACGCATAAAAATCAATATAATTTCCTATTCCGGCAACTCCTTCGATATATCCTGTTTCTTTATCCGGTTTTCCCAGATTTTAGCGATTGTAACAAATTTATAAAAGGCATCCATTCCGGCATTGATCACACCGGCCTTCCCATCCCGAAAACCTCCCTTCAAAATATAAGACTTGAAAAAACGATATGCCGGAGCATAAAAAATACTAAGAAAAGTATATTTCTGTCCGGTACGTTTGGGGATCTCTTTGCTGGTGTAAATATTCAGTTTATTCAACTTCAATTCCAGCGGATTGTTGACTAAATGAATAAAAGCCAGCTCTTTTTTATTACGGGGCACCCGGATCACCTTTCCTTCTACCCGGGGAACTGCATGTACATATGGAGGCCAAAAAGCATTTTGCTTACGGAAAAAACGTAAGATATAATCCGGATAATCCCCATGTATGAATTTTCCCATCAAATAATTCTTCCGTGGGATCCAAACTCCACCGATAGCACGTTGTTCCCGAAGGAGAGTATATAAATAATCCTTCAAGTCCGCAGGAACAATTTCATCCGAATCAACCACCAACACCCAATCATAAGTAGCCGAGTGTATGGCAAAATTCCGGGCCGGTTCACAAAAATCGGTTTTCTTATGATAAACGATCTTACAATCGAACTTTCGGGCTATTTCAATCGTACGGTCGGTGCTATACATATCACACACCACAATTTCATCGAATTCTTTCACCGAATTCAGTACCCGTTCCAAAAATTGTTCTGAGTTATAAGTCTGAATAACCACGGATATTTTCATCGCCTCCAATTTAAATGTTCGTTTATTTTGGTAGCGAAAAATCATCCGGTGCAATAAGCCGGCGAATTCTATCCCGGTTAGTATTAGAATGATAAAATTTGTACATCCTAAAAGATTCTTTATCTTTGCCCGACAAATAAACGAAGGTTTTTATTGCCTGAAGTCATCTACGTATTATTAGATAAAAAGGAATAAATGAGGAAAATTATACTCAATCCCCAATATAAATCTCTCTATACCTTCATCGAAACCCTCCCCCAAAATTTCAACGCAGGTGGAGAAATCGTCCAGGACAGACGGAACACGATCAAGAAATTCAAGGTGAATGGTCTGGAAATAAACGTAAAACGTTACCGGGTTCCGATTTTCATTAACCGGATCGCTTATACTTTTTTCCGGAAATCCAAAGCTTGCCGGGCTTACAACAATGCTTTCGAAGTCATCAAACGGGGATTCGAAACCCCTGAATCGATCGCTTATATCGAAGAATTTAAGGGAGGATTACTACATTATAGTTATTATATCAGCCTGCAATGCCCTTACCGACGGGAAATCCGGGAATACTACCAGGGACCGTTACAGGGCAATGAAGCTTTGATGACTGCATTTGCACAGTTTACAGCTGCTTTACACGAAAAAGGAGTTTGCCATGAAGACTATTCGCCGGGGAATGTACTTATCGCACAAATAGACGGACAATACCATTTTTCCCTGGTGGATATCAACCGGATGACTTTTAAACCGATGAACCTCGAAGAAGGTTGTAAAAATTTCAGACGCATGTTCATCAGCGACGAACTCTATATTTTTCTGGCTAAAAAATATGCGCAATGCCGGAATTTCGATCAGGAAGCATGTATCCGGCTGATGTTGAAATACAATCATTATTCCATACGAAGAGATCAGCGGAAAGAACGGTCGAAGGCTATCCGAAAAAAGATTTTCGGATAACTCAACCCTATTCAGCCTTTAAACGATAATCGAGAAATGAGTAATCGAATTCATTTTTCTCATCGGCATAATGATCTTCACGGCCGATCAATTCCCATTTATCCGGATCTATGGCAGGAATGAAAGTATCTCCCTCGGGAGAGGTATGTACTTCTGTCAGATATAACTGCGAAGCCTTATCCCAAAATTCGCGGTAGATCGAGCCTCCTCCGATCACAAATACCCGTTCTTCCCCTTTTAGCAGTTCCAAAGCTTTCGGGATATCCGGCACCACCTCGGCACCAGGGGCGACAAAACCGGGATTACCGGAAATCACCACATTTCTTCGATTGGGCAGCGCTCTTCCCATCGATTCGAAAGTCTTCCGTCCCATCAATATCGCATGACCGGTCGTCAGCGCTTTAAATCGCTTCAAATCTGCCGATAAATGCCAGATCAATCCATTATCCCTTCCGATCACATGATTTTCAGCAGCAGCAACTATAATCGCTAATTCCATATTTTTTCAAATTTAAATACTTAAATATTCAACAAAAATAGGACATAAAACGACAATCCCGAAAAAAAACGGAATATTCAGGCTGTAAACAGACTTTATAAATCAGTCGGATTGCATATTATAAAAATTTTCCACAACTTTGTCAGGCTAAATCCCGTAACCGACCCGTTAAAATGATGAATTTACTTTGTGTATCCCACACAATTGATATTATAAATTATGGCATGTTGAAAGCCATTCAGGCCAAAGGCTTCAACACTTATGTCACTTATACCACTGAAGACGAGCATAAAGCTATTCCCAAAGACATCACAGGCATCGAAGTGCCTTATTTCCGTAAGAAATTTAATTGGCCGACTATTCAGTGTATCCGTAAAATTATTAAAACCCATCAGATCCATGTCATCTATGCCATTAACAGTTCCGATCTGTCCAATGCCCTATTCGCAACACTTGGAACTCAGGTTAAAGTCATCGGTTACCGGGGTACACAGGCTAAAATCAGAAGGAGTGATCTGACTTATTATCTAGGCACCCTAAATCCAAGGGTAGCTCACATGATGTGTGCCACCCAGGACATCAAAGAACAGCTGTCTAAATTTATTTCTCCGGCCAAGATGACCGTAAATCCCAAACCTTACGATGTCAACTGGATGAAGGATGCTTTCACTCACCCCCAGTCGGTCGAGGGCATTCCTGACGATGCTTTTCAAGTCGTATGCCTGGCCAATACCAAACACCGTCCTTTCAAAGGTCTCCGGCAACTGATTGCAGGTATGCATCTGATTGAGGATCCCCGGGTACATCTGATTCATTTGGGCGATTACGATGAAGCCGACTACCAACTGGCCCAACAAGGGCCGGCAGCAGCCCGGATTCATATGCTCGGTCTGCGTAAGGATGCCGTCCATTTTCTGCCGGGTAAAGATGTCTGCATCTGTCCCTCTATCCGGGATGCTTCCCCCCGCAGCTTGCGTGAAGCTATGGCTTGTAAGGTGGCTTGTATCGTAACCGATATTCCCGGAGCCCGGGAATTGGTGGTCGACGGACAGACCGGTATGATCATCCGCCCCGACTCACCGGAAGCCATTGCAGCCAGTATCGGAACACTGGCCCGGGATCCCGAAAAAACGAAAGCATTCGGAGAAGCCGGATACCAGCGGATCATCACCCATTATACCATGGAAAAATACGTACAGAATCTGACGAATGTTTTCCAGCAAGTTATCGATAAATAAAATGAACACTTTACAAAACCGCCTCAAACTGGGATTTGCAATCTATATTGCAGGATCTTTTACCCTGTTCTTACAATTCTTTCTCTATCTGTTGCAAAGCAATATCGCTTCGACCACCGATTTCGCCGGATACGGTTACTACCTCGTTGCGGCTTTTGCACATGCCGGTCTGTTTGCCTTAATTCCCTATCTGCTATATATCCTGATGTCGCTGGCGTGCCCTTTCCCCCGTTTCAACCAAGGTCTACTGATTACCTTTTATTTCCTGTTGAATATCATAGCCTACCTGAACGGCCTGGTCTTTCAGCTATACAAATTCCATATCAACGGTTTGGTACTGGACATGGTTTTCGGGCAAGATGCCGGACAAGTGTTCAATTTCGAAACGTCTTTGATTCTCAGATTTGCATTGACTATCCTGGCTGTGGGATTCCTGTTTTCCGGCATAATATGGATAGCCTACCGCTTTTATCAGCGTTTGAGAAGACGGCAAATTATCTTATATCTCGTTCTCTTTGTATGCAGCACTTTAAGTGCACATTTAGTGCATGCCTATGCCGCTGCTTCAAACCAATTTTCGATACAAAATGTCGCAACCTGCCTGCCACAATTTTATCCATTGACTGCAAACAAGTTAATGGCAAAATTAGGAATTATCCATCACCCGGTTTCCCATCCGCAACTGAACGACAACACCACTCTCAATACCGGTATCACCTATCCGTTACATCCGTTGATTTCAAATGATACCGTTTCACGGAAAAATATTATTTTTATCCTTCTGGATTCCTGGAATCCACGGATATTCGATACAGAGACCATGCCGAACCTCTCCGGTTTCGCAACCCGTAGTTCGGTTTTCACCCATCATCTGAGTTCCAGCAGCGGTACACGAGGAAGTATTTTCGGCTTGTTCTTCGGAATTTCTCCTACCTATTGGAAAGCTTTCGAACTATCGGGGACCTCTCCTTTATTCATCCAAACCCTGCTCGAACAGGGGTATGACGTTCAGACCTTTCCGAGTGCAACTCTTCAAAATCCGCCTTTCGACCGGATTATTTTCGGGGAAGTTCCGCACCTTCGGACAGAAACCCAAGGGGCAACTCCTTTCGACCGCGATACCCGGCTGACGGCCGACTTTCTTCAATATCTGGACCAAAAACCCGACAAACCGTTTTTTGCTTTTTTATTCTATGATTTGTTGCATGCCATCTCCATTCCGGCTCCTCACCGTCATAAATTCGAACCTTCCTGGGAGTATGCCAATTATATGGCGCTGAATAATGAAATGGATGCCACGCCATTTTTCAACCTCTACAGAAATTGCGGTTGGTATGTAGATTCCCTGGTTGGAAGTATCGTCGGAGAACTCGAACACAAGGGACTCTTAGACAATTCGATCCTGGTCATTACCGGAGACCACAGTCAGGAATTCAATGAGAATAAAAAAAATTACTGGGGTCACGGCAGTAATTATTCCGATGCACAGATTCATGTGCCTTTCATTTATTACGAACCCGGACAAGCTCCACGGAACTATCACCATACAACCACTCATTACGACATTGTGCCGACTTTGATGCATACCCTCTTCGGTGTTTCGAATCCTCCCGGAGATTACAGCATGGGCCATTTTCTCACCGACAGCCTGCGCCCGCTCTTTCACCTGACAGGTACCGAAGAAAATTACGCCTTTGTCACCCCCGAAGCGATATACGAAAAGAAACATTCAGGCCGAATCGTCGTAACGGACAGTCTGCTGAATCCGATCGATCATCCGATGTCTCCTCAACTACTCAAAGAAGTTTTGGAATATAAAAACCGATTCAGGAAAAAAGACTGAACCACGATTTATACCGAAATCGCTCCTTTGATATGCGGATGGGGATCGTAGCCGGTCAATTCGAAATCTTCATAGCGGAAACCGAAAATATCCTTCACAGCCGGATTGATATGCATCTGCGGTAAAGCGCGGGGCTCGCGGGACAATTGCAGACGGACCTGTTCGATATGATTCAGGTATATGTGGGCATCCCCCAGGGTATGTACGAACTCACCCGGCTGCAAACCACAAACCTGGGCCATCATCAGAGTCAGCAAGGCATAAGAAGCGATATTGAAGGGAACTCCCAAAAAAGTATCGGCACTACGTTGGTAGAGCTGGCAGGATAATTTGCCACCGACCACATAAAACTGGAATAAAGCATGGCAGGGAGCTAAAGCCATATTTTCAATATCTCCGGCATTCCAGGCACTCACAATCAAACGCCGGGAGTCGGGGTTGTTTTTTATATCGTGGACCACCTGTGAGATCTGATCCAGATGGGTCCCGTCGGGCCGGGGCCATGAACGCCATTGATAACCGTAGATATGTCCCAAATCCCCGTCGGCACCCGCCCATTCGTTCCAAATCTTCACCCCATGATCCTGCAAATATTTGACGTTGGTGTCTCCTTTCAGGAACCAAAGCAATTCGTAGATAATCGATTTGAGATGCAATTTTTTGGTGGTCAGCAAAGGAAAACCTGCCTGTAAATCAAAACGCATCTGATGACCGAAAACACTGATCGTCCCTGTTCCGGTACGGTCTGTTTTCTCCGCTCCTTCACTCAAAATCCGGTCCAGCAAATCCAAATATTGTCTCATAATTATGCTCTGTTTATATCTTTACAAAGATAAAATTAATTCACTCAATTTCTATCTCCGATTCCTAATCTTTCTTCCGGATCAGCATCAATCCATGCCGCACAGGCAACAACAGATTTTCTACCCGGGTATCGGCCTGCACCAACTCATTAAATTCCAGTATCCCGCGTGTTTGCGCATCGCGGGTATCTTTTTCCGTGACCTTACCGTCCCACAGCACATCGTCAGCCACAATGATTCCTCCTGGCCGGACCTTATCGAATACTAACCGGTAATACGCTGCATATTGCCTTTTATCGGCATCGATGAATACCAGATCGAAGCATTCATCCAGCCCGGGTATTATCTCACAGGCATCTCCGATATGAAAAACGATCTGTCCGGCCAGTCCGCTACGTTCGATATAATTACGCGTAAAATCTTCAATCTCGTCATTGATGTCGATGGTATGGAGCACGCCTTTCTCTCCCATGCCCATTGCCATCGAGATGGCTGCATAACCGGTAAATGTCCCGATTTCCAACACCCGTTGGACCCGGTTCATCCGGCACAGCATCTTCAGGAATTGCCCCTGCAGATTCCCCGACAACATCCGGGGCCTTAAAATCTTCTGATGAGTAGCCCTCGACAACTGTTGCAATATTTCCGGTTCCGGTTCGGAGTGCAATCCGATATATTCTTCCAGTTCAGCATCCAAGTCCAACATACTTTCTTTATTTATAGATCAAAACCGATTGTTTATCCTGAGCAAAAATCTCCCGGGCCACCTGCCGGAGCAACTCAGGGGTAATACCTCCTACCTCTTCACAGACCGCCTCCAGTTCATCCACTTTATCATAAATAAGAAAGCTCTTGCCACTGGACAGCATCATATTTTCATAATTTTCCGACGCCAGGGTGATCTGCCCGATCATCTGATTTTTGGCTTTACGCAATTGGTTATATCCCAAAAGTTCCTCCCCCAAAGCCGCCATCTCTTTCCGGCAAAGTCGCAGACACTTGTCCAGATCGCCGGCATCACAGCCGAAGTATATCGTGAAAATCCCCGTATCCGAATAGGGAGTATAGGAAGCTTCGATGTTATAAGCCAGTCCGTATTTCTCCCGGATATTCAGGTTCAAACGGGAATTCATCCCCGTCCCCCCCAGGATATTGACCAAAAGAGAAAAAGCCAGACGTTTATCTTCGGTATAATCGTAAGCGACGTTTCCTATAATACAATGATTCTGATAAGTATCCATATCGATCACTTTCTGCCGGGGCAAGTATATCCCGGGACGTTCACGAACCAATACAGCCGGATCCCCGGGAATATCTCCGAAATATCTTTCAATCAGGCGGACCAGTTTATCGAAAGGAATATCCCCGACCGAACTGATCACCATTCTTCCCGGCCGGTAATTCCGTTTGACGAAATCGATAATATCGTCCCGCCGGAGGCCTTTTACCGCCTTCTCGCTTCCCAGGATATTTCTACCGATCGGATAATCCGGATAAATCAGTTCCTCGAAATCGTCGAAAATCAATTCGCCCGGACTATCTTTGTAAGAATTGATCTCATCGATCACCACCTCTTTTTCTTTCTCTATCTCTTTTTCGGGAAATACCGAATGAAACACGATATCGGCGAACAATTCCAAAGCCCGTTCATAATCCCTGGCCAGGAAGGAAGCATAAATACAAGTATCTTCTTTCGTCGTATAAGCATTCAGTTCTCCTCCCACATCTTCTATGCGGCTCAGGATATGAAAGGCTTTTCTTTTCTCCGTCCCTTTAAAAATCACATGCTCGATAAAATGAGCGATCCCCTCTTCTTCCGGGCGCTCGTCCCGGCTACCGACACCGATAATCAATCCACACCAGGCAGCTTTACCGTCCACCTGCTGATGAATGACCTTCAATCCATTTTTCAATATATGAGTCTGATACATGCTCACGCGCAAACCTCCTTCATATCCCGTTCCCCTCCGGGTGTTTAAAGAAAAAAGCCCTGCATAGCAAGGCTTTTCCCATATTATTTCCTAAAATCTTATTTCTGGAATAATTTTTCGAAATCAGCCATAGAAATTTCTTGTTCTTCGAGCTTCACGTTTTCCCGGATCACGTCGAAGACTTTGTTATCTAAAGCTCTTTCATACAGATGCTGACGCTGTTTTTCATCTTCCAGCAATTTAGCTGCAAATCCGTCCAGCTGTTCGTCAGTCAATCCGTATAACCCGTATTGTTGCAGCTGGGCAGCAGCGATCTGGCGTCCTTCCCGTTTCATATCCTCGGCTTCCACCTTCACATCATAATCTTTCACGATAGCCGATTTCACCAGCTGCCATTTAAATTCATCCCGGTAGCCTTCGAAATCTTTCTCCACTTCTTCAGGAGTCATCTTTTCATTGACAGCCACAATCCATCTTTTCAGGAAAGTTTCGGGCAGAACTACATCTTCATTTTTCTTTATCAGTTTTTCTTTGGCATCGATGGTAAAGCGGTATTCAGAATGTCCTTTCAGCTGATTTTCGATATCTGCCTTCACGCGATTACGGAAATCCGCTGCATCTTTGACCACTCCTTCCCCATACAATTTAGTAAACAATTCTTCGTTTACTTCTGCATCGATATAACGTTTGATTTCTTTGACGATAAAACAATAGTTTTCACCGGCATGTTCGGCTTCTTCTTTCGTTACACCCAACATAGCAGCAAAATCGGTCTTGTTCGGGTATGCTTTCACTGCATTGAACTTCACTTCCTCACCTGCTTTTTTACCCTTGAAAGCATTTACAGCTTCTTCATCTTTCATGTGGAATACCGACATCGAAGCATCTTCGTTTTTGATACCTCCTTCTTTCACATTTCCGTCAGCGTCCAATTCGATCAATTCCCCTTTCAGGTATTCGGTACCCTCGATCTCATCTACAGCGATCATGTTACCGTTGTTTTTACAGATGCTTTCGATCTGTTTGTCGATCATTTCATCGTCAACTTTGATGGTATAGAAAGGTATTTTTTCACGTTTGCTCATTTTGGCATTCACCTCAGGAGACAAAGCGATATCATACAGGAATTCGAAATTTTCATCCTCCAGGTTCAGTTCCTTCTGTTCAGTCTCGTTCGGAAGCGGTTCGCCCAGAATCTGAAGATTATTCTCCTTGATGTAGTTATTCAACGATTCTCCCAAAACTTTATTGATTTCATCTACCAATAAAGATTTTCCGTACATTTTTTTCACAATTCCCATCGGAGTTTTTCCTGGACGGAAGCCGTTTACTACTACTTTCTTCTGATAATCTTTCAATGCTTTCTCTACGCGGCCGGCGTAATCTTCTTTACCTAGTTCGATCTTAATGGTTGCATTCAGATCGTCGATCTGGTTTTTCGTTATATTCATGCCATTCTTGAATTATAGCAATTGTTATTATATATGACTAACTCTCTTCTCAATCAGAAAAAAGCCACCTCGCATAAGGTGGCTTCCCTACTTTTGTACGGGCGAAGGGACTCGAACCCCCAAGTCTTGCGACACTAGATCCTAAGTCTAGCGTGTCTACCAATTCCACCACGCCCGCGTGCCGGTTTTTGACGCTGCAAAAGTAATATTAAATTTCATATAGTCAAACTTTTTTTGAAAAATTCAGTTTTACAAACATAAGTTACAGAGGGGGTAAACGTTACGGAGGATAACCTGTCTCATGCTCCCTCTGTAACGTTTACTAACACACCTTTCCCCCAACGTCTGTTTCCCAGCCTAAATCGTTTGTGTCATCGAGATCACTTTACCGAAACCGGGGAAGATACTCGGACTATTGGCCGGCCCTCCGAACATCGGTCCGTACATGTCTTCAATCTTTCCGGTAGTAGGACTCACTTCAAATTCTACGATCTTTCCTTCCTGAGTTTTTTCATTCCATACGGCAGCCCACAAAACACGTCCGGCTGTCGGGAATCCCCCCGTTCCGATCATATACAGACAAGTAATGACTTCGTCGTCGTCATCCGAGTTCCACACTTTTACAGATTCCGTTTGCCCGGTAGTATAACTATAAGAATACAAAGTATTACCGACCGAATAAAACAAAACGGAGCCTGCATTGGTCGAAGTAAAACAAGTGGCCCGGTCTAAATTCTCACATCCGGCCAGGGAACGGGAGTAACGAGCCAGCTTTCCATTATCCACGACATTGTAGAAACAAGCCACATCCATCCAATACCCACCGTCACGTTTCATCACCGCCATCGTCTCACCTCCGTTTACGGTGGCCGAATACACCAACTCCCCGTTCATATGGTTCACATCGAATACCGCTTCAGCATCCGCTTCACTAAAACGGCTCAATGACGAAGCCCGGTTGAAGAAAGGCCGGAAACCGTTCTGTTCTTTGTCGAAAACCACCTGGTAAGCCCCGATAGCCCCGGTCACAGCCCCCCAACCCGCAATCGTAGCCGAAGCCAGGTAAGGAGCAAGATCATACGTACCGCTCATCGCTACCGGAAACTTCCGGTCACCGGCACTTTGAATATACAGACAATGTAACCTTCCGTTATTGATCAGGAAATCACAATTATTCACACACATCATCGCCTCAGGACGGTATTCGGGCGCTGAATAAAACATATCGTTCCAGGTGTCCATAATCACCATATTCGCAGGTGAACAACGCAAAGCCTCCTGTCCGGTCAGGATATAATACCATTTTCCCGTAGTAGAATAAAAAATCAGCTTAGCCTCACCGTCCAAAGGATGTTCCGGATGTAAACCACTCCAATAATCCTGTTCGTGCCAATATTCTTCAGCCTGTGATCCGCTGAAAATCAAGGTCCTTTTCGATCCGAAAACATCGACATCCACCCGGCCCTCTTTTTCTTGTAAACAATAAATTCCACTCTTAGAACCCGCCTGAGGAAGAGTCAGGTACGATCTCGCCAGAAAAAATCCCATCGTATTGTATACCGTATCTTTGGCCATCATCCACACCTGATAAGCTTTCCCCGCCTCGAGACTCACCACATAATTCAGATCGAGTGTACGGGAAATGGTGTCGGCCGGCGGATACACCGTCGTATTCCCCACCGTTTCCGGTTTGTAATCGGAATCCATAACAAACCAACGGTATACCAGATTTTCAGGCTTACTATAGGTAACCCGGGGCGTAAAATGAATGGTATCCCCGATTTCCCAGGTCCGGAACAGTTCGGTTTTATCCGTTCCAACCGTATCTATCTTTATTTCAGGCGCCACATCGAAGTCGTAATCATACACGCCTTTATCCTCCAGACATCCCCAAAGTCCTATCGCCAAGAGGCAAAAAGCCCCGATTTTATATTTCATTCTTCTCATGATATGCTATTTTTATATTTTAAAAAGAAACGACAGCCCCATTTTCATCCTTCATATTCTCCGAATGGGTGGCATTATATTCTTCCAGCGCAGCGACCATCCGTAAACGATAGTTCCACATTTCTCCCCAAGTCATCCCCTCTGCTTCTCCATAGGTAAACTGACTGACTCCCAAAGTCGAAATAATAAACCGGTATTTGGTCTCGCTATAGTCACCGAAAAATTCGGTCAAATCCTCCCAATTGCCCGGCTTGGTAATTTTATCGTTCCAGGCGATAGTCAAAGCAGACCACGCATCGACTCCCGGTTGCAGATCACCGGAGCCGTCTATCTTCACCTGAAGACGTACTTCTTCGGTTTGCATCGCTTCCGTCCGGTAAAGCAGGATATCGAACCCCACCGAATCCTGACCGGCTTTCAGTATCACTTCCCGGGGCAGTGAATAATCGGATGCCTGTGCAGTTGTTTTCGACGGATCGACAGCCAATTTCACTGTCCGGTCGTAATCCGCCACTTTCCCTTGTATCACGACACAAGACGCTACAGCAAATTCCTTTACCTCTTCCGGATAAACCGAAAAGGTAAAAGTCATCGAATCTGTATTTCTGGTCCAGATCTCCGGTCCGACAATCCGGGCAAAATCTTCTTTTCCCCAAACAAAATCATCATTTTCGCAGGAATTCAACAAGAGTAATCCCCAAATTCCCAGTAGTATATATTTTATCATAATAATCCAATTTATCAGTTCTACAATCATTGCCGGTTACCGAATTCAACCTCATTCTCCGGCATCGGCAAAACATAGATATCGTCGCTACCGCTGACCGCCGACCCGGGAATAGAAGCAAAATTCAAGCGCTTATAATAGTAAAACAATTGTCCTTCCCCCACCAATTCCTTCCGGTATTCTTTATAGATTTCATTTTGAATCTGTGTCACCGGCAAGTTTTCATCCAACGGGTCGAAATCCAGATACCGGTTGTTCCGGACAGTGTTAAGATAACGGACAGCCTGCCGGGAATCGGTATTCAGTGAAGCTTCGGCAGCGATATAATACATTTCGGACCAACGCAAAACAGGCATAAAATTTTTATATGTACCGTTTTCATACTGCCAGAATTTAGACAGATAAGGATCACTGCCACTATAAGTCCAATGATAAGTATGCCGCCAATCCTGCCCATACGCTTTAGTCGAAACTTCGTAAATATCGTCCCACATTTCCTCGGAAGGAGACAATTTTTTCGTCTTATCGGTCTGTTCTTTAAAATAAGGCCCGATAATATCGTCCATATCGAGCACATTCAAACGGAATAACAGTTCGGAAGCGAACAACAAATCCCTTTCGTAAGCATTCGACGAAGTGATAGAAGTATAGTGTACCCAGGAAAATTTCTTTTCCTCGATCACTTTCCGGGCATAGACCAAAGCCTGCGCCAGATTATCGGCCCCTCCCTTCCATTGATAAGCCCTGGCTAAAGTTGCTGCAACGGCATAATAATTAAACCGATAGGAACGATCGTTCCGATAAGTATAAGCTTCCAGACTATCGGCCAGAAACAACGGATCGGTTTCCAGCAGCCCGAGAGCTTCCCGGGCATCCGCAATGACATAATCCAATACTTTATCGACAGTAGACTGCGGGGTTACCGCTGTCGAATAAGTCATTACATAAGGGATGGCTGGAGCTTGTGCATTCGAAGCATACGAAGGAGCGAACATCCGCAATAAATCCAGATGCAAAAAAGCACGCAATCCCAAAGCCTCCCCTTTGTATATGCGATAATTATCCCCACCGAACATCGCCGGATTTTTATCGATATACTCCAGCATAATGTTCAGATTGGCAATCGCCGAATACATCTGCGACCAAACCGTAGTGATCTTATTCTTCACCGCCGTATTCTCATAATTGTAAAGGCCTGCCTCATAATACTCGCTTCCTGTTGCCAGATCATAATTTTGTGTCAAGGCTTCGGCTAACCCGAAGGTCATTTCCTGCCCATACAAAGAGGTCGAAGCCAATCTCTTGTACACTCCGGTCAACTGGTCGCTGAAACCTTCTTCCGTAGAAAAAAGTTCGTCGGCGAGCACCTGTGATTTCGGACGTACATCGAAATAATCCGAACATCCTCCCGTCACGAAAAGGAACAAGGCACCGAGCCAAAAGCTCACATTGTATCTTAATTTGTTCATAGTTGTCCTGTTTTAAAAAGTTACCTGTAATGAGAAAGAGAACGAACGGGCAAACGGATAAGAAGTTCCGCGTTCCGTTTTCACTGAAGAAATGGTAGCAATATCATTCATATAAAAGGTGGCTTTCATGCGTTGCAGAAAACTCTTTTCCATGAAACGACACTCCCGGAAATCATAATAAACATTCAAAGAAGAGAATGTCAGCAGATTATAATCTTCAACAAACCGACTCGTAGGTTTAGTCTCGGAATCGTCCGTAATCGACTTGAAACGGGCCACTTGCCCCGGTTCACTCCAACGTCCGGTGAAAACCCGCCGGTCGACATTATAATGTACATCGGCATTTTCTACTTTGTCCAACAAAGTCGTATTATACATTTGTCCACCCAGCCGCCAGGTAAAACCCGCATTCAATCCGAACCCATGATACTCCATATTGATACCGAAATTACCGGATACCTTCGGACGGGTATCTCCGCCGGCAATAAAATCGGAACTACTCCAATCGTAAGTCAGCGAACCGTCTTTCTTCACGAACACCTCTTTCCCGGTCTGAGGATCGATACCCAAAGATTTCACTACCCAGATCGTACTCATCGACTGGCCTTCTTCGTAACGGACAGGTACCGAGGTAGCAGAAGACGAGTCGTACTCTTCATCCGTGCTATCGTTCAATGCTTTCAATGAATTAGATATTTTCTTGAGGATATTTTTATTGGCAGCCGCCGACGCATAAAAATTCACATAACTCCGGCTTGGCGTATCTCTCCAAATCCGGCCGTTCAGGTACACTTCCCAACCTTTGTTTTCCACTTCACCCAAATTGGCCATGTAAGAAGAAAATCCTATAGAAGGCGGAGTCGTCACCGAAGTGATCGTCCCTTTGGTCGTCGAAACATAATAATCGAAACGCACATTCACCGCTCCCTGCAAAAAACTCAGATCCGCACCGATATTATTGTCGTATTTCTTTTGCCAGGCCAGATCAGGATTAGCCAATCCCATCAAATAAGACCCCAATTCGCCCTGATAAGCACTTTGGTAATAATTCAAGGTTGCAATAGCATCATAAGAATTAAAACCTTGTGACCCGGTATAACCTGTCGAGGCCCTGAATTTTATCCGCTCGATCCATTCTATATCACTGAAGAAACTCTCTTTATGCAGATTCCAACCCAAACCGAAGGAATAAAAATGTCCCCAACGGTTATTGGTCCCGAAATCGGAAGAACCGTTCAACCGGTAATTGACATCCAACAAATAACGATCGTCGAAAGAATAGTTTAAAGAACCGGTGAACCCCATGTCCCGGGTAATCCCTTCGCTACCGGTCGGTTTGGTATTCTTGTATTCTACCCCCATCGAAATATGATCCATATTATCATTGGCCAATCCCTGCACAGCAACCGTATAATAGTCATATTTCGCCCGGCTCATACTGTATTGGGCATTCAAAAAAAGCGTATGCCTCAATTTTGAGATCGAATAAGCCGCCCCCAAATCCAGACTCAGGTTATTATCTTTACGGGAATAGGTGGAATAGCTACCCCGCTTATACAAATTATCCCCTGTATAGCTGACAAAATTGGTATGTCCGGCAGGATAATAATCTTCCGAACCGGAGTTCTTTTTCGTCAAACCGAACCGGGCAGTCAGACGCAGATTTTGCAACGCCTGGTATTCGGCATAAAAATTTTCGGTAAACGTCGTGTATCTGTCTTCAAACCGGGTATTGATCAGGCCATTTTTCAGATAATTATATTCGGTCACCAAACCCGTCCAGGAATCTTCCATTTCTCCATCCTCGTCATGCAAACGGTTATAAGGATTCAGGTAAGCATAATCGCTGAACGAACCATAAGGTGAATCATTCGATTTATTATCGTCGATCGTAAACTTATTCCGGAACAATAAATTTTTGTATTTATATGAAAATGTAATCCCTCCGCTCAGGGTATTCCGGTTCGACCCTTTCATCACTCCGGCCACATTGTTATAACTCAGATCGATCCCATACAGCATATAATCATCCCCACCCTCCAGATAAAGAGAATGTTTTTGTCCGACCCCCACCCGCAAAGGTTTATCCAGCCAATACGTATCGACACCGGCCGCGATAGCACTGGCAACGGTCGTATATCTTTTGTCCAGATTCATCTGTTCTGTGGCAGATCCCGTCGAAGAAGTATAGAAACCGGCCAGATATTCCGCCCGCAATTTTTCCTCGGCATTACACAAATCATAACTGGATAAATCCGGAGCTTCGATATCCAGGCTTCCGGTATAGGTAATCTTCATTTTCCCTTTTTCCGGTCGGATCGTTTCTACCACCACCACGCCATTGGCCGCTTTCGACCCATAAATCGCCTTAGCAGTAGCATCTTTCAGCAAAGTAACACTCTGTACCTGATTCATATCAAGGTCCATAATTTTCGTCAGCGTCGTCTCGAATCCATCCAAAATAAATAACGGCTGATTCGGATTTTCCTGATATTCACTGGCCACTTCGGTAAATCCGGTCTGTCCACGCATCTGAAAATCGGGTATCGCATTGGGATTCGAACCAACCTCCAGATTTTCAACCATCAGAAAAGAAGGATCTATATTTTTCAAACTGGACAAGACATTTCCATTCCCGACCGTTTTCAATTCATCCCCCTTGATTGTGGTAACCGAGCCGGTATAACTATTCGCTTTACGGGTGAACATACCGGTTACCACCACTTCTTCCATCTCCTGGGTATCTTCTGTCAGTACAATTTTAAAATCGGTTTTCCCTTTCAGGGCTACCTGCTGGTTTTTATACCCGACAAAAGTAACTTCAATCTGAGTAACCTCCGACGGAATATTCAACTTAAACTTCCCATCGAGATCGGTCGAAGTAGCGATCAGGGTTTTCACTCCCGGAGCTTGTACCGCTTTCACCGTAGCTCCGGGCAGTATTTCTCCCTTCTGATCGACAACAAGCCCGGTAATCGTTCGCATTTCCTGAGCCTTCAGCTGTAATAAAGGTAAACACAAAAGCATACCGATCACAGCCAACAAACGCCACCCTCTCCGGTAATTTTTGTTTTGGACATTTTTTTTCATTTTCATAAGTTTTATAGTAAGTATCGGTTAGTTCAATATTTCGGCAATTTTATCGGACAACGCTTGTCCCCGCAGTTTATCATACTGTACGATTCCGTCTTCGGTAACCAGAAAAATAGCCGGGATCGTACGCCCGTAAAACTGCTCTCCGAACAACTCTTGCCGATCGATCAAATTAGGCCAGGGCAGCTGTTCCTCATCCAAAGCTTTCTGCCAGGCCTTATCCTCCTTATCAATAGATATACTAATGATTTCCAACCCTTTGTCTACATATGCTTCGTAAATTTTCTTCAAATTAGGAATTTCCCGCCGGCAAGGGCCACACCACGATGCCCAAAAATCGATCAAAACGCATTTTTTATTCTTACGCAAATCGCTGTCGGAGTGTATATTTCCATTCCGGTCGGGAGCAGAAAAGGCCGGTAACCGTTTGCCGATCAGATTCTCCGGGATCAGTTCCTTCTTCAACAACTGCCCATAGTAGCCATTTTGTATTTCTTCCGGGAAACTATTGTAAAGTTCAATCTGGGCAGGATCCTCGGTAAAATAATTAAAGCAATACAGCATCAACAGAGGTCCCCAATAGCTATCTTTATTCGCTTTGATCGAAGCCATAGTCTGCTTTTCTACCTGAGTGAAGAAAGCTTTCTCGTCTCTGGCATAGGCCTTCATCTCTTCGGTTTGATTCAGTGAATCTATCTTCACCGCATTTCCGGTACGGCGGGCCTCCCCCAACTGCCGGCTTATATCCTCGTATTTTTGGTGTAACCGAGTATAAGCTTTATCCAACTCCTGCCGGAAAGCTATTTTCTCCCGGAATTCCCGATCTGCCTTACTACCCGTAACAACCGCCTTATTCAATGTCACCATTTCCCGATCTCCATCGGTCGTAGAGACGGCTTCGCCTGTTATAGTCACCTCACCGTTTTCCAGCATAAAGGCATAATACAACTGCTTCCCCTCTGCCTGCAGATTCAACAACCGCGGCTCGGGTAACTGTCCCTCGAAAACAAATTTTCCATCTTCCACCACAGCTTCACCGATAGGCTTCTCTTGTTTGTGTGTTGCCGCCGGTACCAAAAGCATCCTGGTACCATCCGCTAACCCGCTCAGATTTCCAACCAACCGGTACGAATCCGGCGCAGTACAGGCCCCCGCTAAAAGTAGCAGCCCACCCAGGAAATAAAATCCGTTCTTCATAGTCCTTAACATTATCTTCATAACAAATTCTTAAAAATGATTTAGTAGGACAAAGAAAAACAAATCCGAAAAACACCTTATTATTAAAGCAATTCCAAAATCAGCAATTGCTTTTTTTGTAAAAAATAAATGTTAAAATACAAAAATCGTACGAATTTACACGGACAATTTTTGCATTTCTTTAAGATTTATTTTCTCTCAGCGAGCGGGCATGTTTCCGGTATTGGTCCGGTGACATCTGAACGACAGCTTTGAAAAGAGTATAAAAAGTAGTTACCGAGCTGAATCCCAGATCGGCAGCAATTGCTTTTATCGGTGTATCGTCCTGTGGATCAGCCAATATTCTCCGGGCTTCTTCGATCCGATATTTATTCATATAATGCGTAAAAGTCAATCCGGTTTGTTCATTGATGGTCTGCGAAAGATAGGTACGGTTAGTACCCAATAATTCAGCCATTTTTTCCCGGGTGAATAAACTATTTTTATATACCTGATCGTTTTGCATTAAACGCTCCAACCGGCCGAATAATTCCTGCTGGCTATCTTTATTCAGCGAAGAACCGGAATAACGCCCTCCATCAACAGCTCCGGCCTTACCGATCAATTCCTGCAATTGTTTCTCCTGCTCTGCTATCCGCTTAGAAAACTGTCTTTCCTTCGCCAGCCAATCCACACTTTCCCGAACAATCTGTTTATATAATCGATTTTTTCTCCGATAATTGATGTAGAACAGTAAAACGACGATCAAGACGACAAAAGTGATCCCGACCAAAGCCATCACCCGATTCTGTTCCTTTTGTAACAACATATTTTTTTGAGCCAATTCCTTATTTCGTTTCTCTGTCTCATACCTCACCATCAACTCCTTCTCTGTCCTTTCTTTGTCTTCGTTATACAAACGAAAAGATTCAGCCGTATACTTCTTATAATATTCCAAGGCTTCTTTTGGCTCACCTAACCGATCGTAACAGGCTGAAAGCAACAGGTAGACTTCCCGCCGGAACAGTGAAGTGATATTTTTTTCAGAGATCTCTTTCCCGATCTGTAATTTTTCCAAAGCAGACTTGTATTTTTTCTGAGCGATTAGCGCCCGTCCATAGCCGACATAGGTGGACACGACATAAGCAGCCTGTGAAAAACCATGTTCCCGGATCGCCTGCTCATAGTACAATCCGGCCTTCATATAATCCCCCGCTTCCAACGCTATTTCTCCGTATGTATTATAAATATCCGAACGATTTTTAAAGTCATAACGTTTACTCAACCGATCCGCTTCACGGGTATATCTCCAGGCCTCTTCCATCTTCCGGTTGAGACAAAGATTGCGGGCCATAGAAATCGCCCCGCAATAGATCAGATAAGGATCATTATTCTGCCGGCCCAGCAGGTAACATTTCTCTGCATATTCCAACCCGGCTTCTTCATTTCTTAAAGTCAGTACTTCCGCGATATTAGCGACTAACAAACAATACAACAACCGGTGTCCGCAACGTTCGGCGATATCACACCCCTCCCGGTAATAATTCAAAGAGCGGTAATAGTCACAAGTGACATTTTGTTCGTACAACCCAAGCCCGTTATACACCGAACAAAGTGCCGAATCATTGTGTTGTATCTCAGCCAATCGTTTTGCCCCGAGCAAATCCTGTAATCCCTCCTGCGTTTTGCCCAGCATGATCCGTGCTTGTCCCTGATAGATCAAGGCATAGGTGTAAAACCATTCTTGTCCTCCCCAAACGGTATTTTGTAAAATCTCCTGACAAACTCTTTCCGTCTCCTGATATTCGCCCTTAGAAATATGCCCATAAGCCTTATCTTTCAAGACATACAAAGCCGAATCCGACACCTTTCCCTCCTGCTTGCCACCGAACCCACAAAACCATAGATAACAAACTGATAACAAACAAAATAAACGCATCATAAAACGTCCCATTCTTTTGGTGGAAATCCACCAAAAGAATAATTGACAGACGACAATTACCTATTGACAATTATTTGGAAGCGAAGCTTCCATCGAAAAAGGAATAAGTAAAGACAAATGAAAAAAGGAATAAAGAATAAAGCATTGGTTTTTAGTTGGTTCGATGGATCTTTCCAGTGTGCTGTTTCATTGTCAACTGGTCTCTGGCAATTGTCAATCCCCCACAGGTGCGGGAACTTAGAATTTTTTGTAGACTTTATAAACTTTCGACTAATTTAATGGGACGTTTTCCACACGAAATTAAATATTATTTTGACTTTATTCCCTATCTTTACAGCGAAAATTAAAAGAAATTGGATGATTGAGGTCAAAAATATCAAAAAAAGTTACGGAACACTACAGGTTTTAAAAGGCATCGATCTGATCATTCCCGAAAAACAAATTGTGACGATCGTCGGGGCTAGTGGAGCCGGGAAAAGTACTTTGCTGCACATTATAGGCACCTTAGACTACCCGGATGAAGGAGAGGTATGGTATGAACAGGACAACGTCGCTCACTATTCGGCCAATAAATTAGCAAATTTCCGAAATAACAATATCGGTTTTGTTTTCCAGTTTCACCATTTGCTACCGGAATTCACTGCTTTGGAGAACGTATGTATGCCAGCCTGGATCAAGGGAGTCCCCCGGAAAGAGGCCGAAAAAAAAGCACTCGGACTGCTGGAATTAATGGGATTGCAAGACCGGATCTCTCATAAACCGTCAGAACTTTCGGGAGGAGAACAACAACGGGTATCCGTCGCCAGAGCCCTGATCAATTCCCCAAAAGTGGTCCTGGCCGACGAACCTTCGGGTAATCTGGATACACATACTAAAAACGAACTGCACCAATTATTTTTCTCCTTACGCGACGAGTTAGGACAAACTTTTGTTATCGTCACTCACGATACGGAACTGGCGGAGATGGCAGATTCGAAGATTTGCTTGAGCGATGGACAGATAAAAGGCTAAAGGCTATAAGCTAAAAGCTAGAGGCTATAAGCTAAAAGCTAAAGGGAAAAAGTATAAGGGAAAAGGGAAAAAAAGGGGGGGGAAATAAAAGAATCGAGGGGAAAAGGGAAACAGAGGAGAAAGAGTTTACGTAAAACAGACAAGTGTTTATTCAAACACTTTTTAGTCTTAACTTTTTACTTTTTACCATTTTAGTGTATCTTTGCGCGATTAATAATTAATAGATAAAGAATGAAATACACAGACGAACTTGACAAAGTCAGCTACAGCTTAGGACTTAGCATTGCCAGCAATTTGATTTCTTCCGGAGTAACCACGATCAATGCAGAAGCATTTATCGACGGTCTGAATGTCGTATTCAGTGGTAAGATGCCGGAAATCATGCCGGATGAAGCCAATAATATCTTACAGGATTATTTCGACAAACTCCAGCAAGCAAAAGGAAAAGAGGCAAAAGCTGAAGGCGAAAAGTTCCTGGCAGAAAACAAGAAAAAAGAAGGCGTAGTTGCACTTCCGAGCGGATTACAATATAAAATCCTGACTGCTGGCAATGGCCCAAAACCCAAAGCTTCGGATACGGTAAAGTGTCATTATGAAGGTCGTCTGATCAATGGTACTGTTTTCGATTCATCTATCCGCAGAAACGAACCGGCAGAATTCCCGGTAAGCGGAGTGATCGCCGGTTGGGTAGAAGCCCTGCAATTGATGCCTGTAGGATCGAAATGGCAACTTTATATTCCTTCCGAACTGGCTTATGGCACACACGGCGCAGGTCAGTCGATCGGACCGAACCAAACCCTGATTTTCGATGTCGAACTGTTGGCTATTATCTAAAACATTAAAATTTAATTCAATAAAATTCAAAACATGAAAGCTAAAAATTTACTACTTACTCTGGCAGTAGGTGCAATGGCTATCAGCTGTAACAACAGCGGTTCCATGACACAAACTTCTGCTTCTTTGAAAACAACGGCCGACTCAGCCAGTTTTTATATCGGTTACATGTACGGCTCAGGCCTGCAACAAATGGGTTTCTCCGACATTAACCGCGAAGCTTTGATCGCTGGTTTAAATTCAGCTATAGCTAAAAAAGAAGTGGGAAAAGACCCACGCGAAATCCAAATGTTCCTGAACGGATTCACACAGGAAATGTTTATGAAAAAAGCAAAGGAAAATGCAGAAAAAGGAAAGAAATTCCTGGAAGAAAATGCAAAAAAATCTGGTGTGGATACTTTAGCTAATGGCATCCAATACAAGATCATCAAAAAGGGAGAAGGTGCAAAACCTGCTGCTACTGATATAGTTAAAGTACATTACAGAGGAACCTTGATCGACGGAACCGAATTCGATTCTTCTATCAAAAGAGGTGAACCGATAGAATTTCCTTTGAATCGGGTGATCCCGGGATGGACAACTGCTTTACAGCAAATGCCTGTCGGATCGAAATGGGAAATCTTTATCCCGTCGGATCAGGCCTACGGTCAAAGAGGAAGTGGCGCTATCGGACCGAACGAAACTTTGATTTTCGAAGTTGAACTGTTGGACATCGTTAACCCGGAAGCCAAAGAAGCTGATCAAAAATAATTTCCCCATAGGGAACTTTAACGTGAACCCGAGGAATATCCCCGGGTTTCACTTTTTAAATTAGCTAAATCAAAGAAAAACTCCATATACATGAATTACGAAATAGTCGGGAAACTGATTTTCAAAGAAGAAACCCAACACATCAGTGACCGGTTTCAAAAAAGGGAATTTGTCATCGAGGTAGAGAATGAAAGAAACTCACAATGGAATGACTTCGTAAAAGTACAATTGATACAGGATCGGTGTGATCTGCTCGAAAATATCGATTTAAACGAAAACATTAAAGTATATTTCAATATCCGGGGCAGAAAATGGGAAAATAAAGGACAAATATCTTATTTTACCAATCTCGAAGGCTGGCGGATTGAAAAAGTAGCTCCCCAGAATCCGGCAAATATTCCCGTACCGGAATATCGCGTAGAGGATATCCCCCCGATGCCCGAAGCCGACGATTTGCCTTTTTAAGGAGGCTGTCTAACAAGTTTAGTCAGCCTTAATTTTAACTTTAAAAAAACAAGGCTTTTCTACTGATTATCAAAAGGAAATCCTTTACTATTTGTAATGATTTTTGTAGGGATATTCGGTAAATGCCATAAAATTAGCCAACTAATTTATACACAAAGCATTGAGAATTAGTTGGCTTTTTTGTATGCACCCCAAAAGTTTTTTATCTAACCTTTGGGGTGCTTGCTGAGAGAGGTGCCACAAAAGTACCATTCACTCGTCAAATCATTCCATTTTTAAGCAGGGATGAGACATTCAGACAATGAAGCATGCTGTTTATCGGCCGAAAGGACAAAGACATAAATGATCAACTGGTTCATATCCCACGCATCAGGCAAAGTAACAACTACCGGCTCGGTATCCTTCCGCTCATTCAACGGAAAAACTTTCACCTTTTTCCGATCCTGTTCAAGTACAGCCGTATAGAATAGGTCATCTTTGACAGCATGCCGCGCAAATTCCTCCGTCTCGCGCGTGAACGTCAGTTGATGCGCTTCAGCATCGGACGCAACAGTCATCTCTGCTAATCTCCGGTTGCCTTTAGCAACAAGCACTTGTGCGTAATCAACTGCTACCTCCATTTGCTCGCTAACTGCTACAGCTTTCTGATTAAGCTTGACAAACATGTTATCCGGTGAATACTTGCGCTCACGTTGTGGGAATCCGATCGAAATAACCGGCTCATACACCGCACACAAATCCACCAGCGTCTTCATCCGAAGCCGTTGCATTTGTTGCGCAAGCGTCCGGGGATTAAATACAGTGGTCACTTTCTCTTTTACGATATTTTGACCTTTGCTACGACAAGTTGTCAAATTGCCGAATGAATTTCTCAGCTTACTAAAAGCTGTTGATTTAAAAATAGCCATAACTTAAAATTTAGGTATTAGACAAAAATATCTGCTCACCGAAAAACACTCCCCTTCTGCCGAACAGAAATAACAGTAGAGGTGAACATAATCTTTCAACTCCAGCGGAAGACGGATTACTGCCCGACCATGTTTGCGCCGAAAATCACCGATTTCGAGAATTTTAATCGTGAAGACATCTTCGCGCTTCATCAGAACTACCTGTAACCGATCGTCCCTGTGCGTCCCCGGATAAGACGAATCGTTTTGCCATTCAATTAGCCACTCATTTTCCCCTACAGGAGAAATTTTCATCCGGTCCGGTAATTGCAACTTTCCTATACTCAAGCTGATCTTACCGAAATCACATATCAATCCATTGCCGCTGAAAGCTGTCACATTGCGACCTACGAACAGATTGTAACCCGATAATGTTGTCTGCTCTGCCGAACGGCACCAGCTCCGATGCAATCCTATAGATTTTGCAGCTTGATAAAGGACAGCCACCGAAGAAATCCGCTCCTGCTGCGCCAACTGTCCCGGCGAAAACTGTTTTGTCTTCCTTGCCGGCCTTTGCCGTAAACAGGTTTTACCCCGGTATTGATAGATAATAAAATCACCAAGCCTTCCCCGGGCTTCTCGAAGAATTTCATTTTCAATTATAGCCATAGCTAAAAATTTTAATGACACCACAGTGCCATGAGTTAATAAAATGTTCATTATAAGGATACAAACATCATTCAGGAATAGGTCAACTAGAACCAGCGATGTTTAAAGGATGTGAATTGCAAACAGTTTTATCAGAATTATTTCAATCGTAATTGCAGCTTCATAAGCAATAAAACCGAACGAATCACATGTAATAGAAGCAGGTTTCTTAAGGGCATTTTCAGACATAAATGCATTTCCGTGATCAGAAGAAATAGCAAATTTTCCAGCAACAAATTACAAATAAGAACACTGTCTTGATACTTTTCCGATACTATTGAAAACGGAAAATATTTTTACAAAGCAAATCAAATTATTAATTTTCTAATTTGCAAATATTTTCAAAACATTAATAATTAAATTGTTGTATTTGAAAAACAGGATTATTTTTATCAATAGAAAACGAAAGATTATCTATAGCACAACAAACATAATCAACGAAATCATCAAGACATACAGAAAACCCGTCTTCTCCGGCATCTTCTGCGACATATTCAACAAGAAAAGCAGAATCGTATGTATAATTCTAAAAATAATTGCCTCACCGATATAATAAAATCATCGGCAAGGCAATCAACAGGAGGCAGGAATAAGTATTAAATTCCGTTAGTAGTTAGTTTTATTCCACCCCTTTTCCGTGGCTATAGAAATATCACCTTGATTATGCCATTGACCATCTCCATATCTGTCATAATACCCTATCCACACAGTAGAAGAATATGTTCGACCATCATATTCCCAGGTCTTTCCCTGTGGCAGATCTCTATAAACCTGATTGGCAGCCTCATCGCTAAGGTCACAGTCACCAGCATCCAGATAAATCAATTCCTTGCATCCTTTAATATTCAATGATTTTAAACCACTCCAACTACAATTAAGATAGCACAATGCCGTATTTTTACTAAAATCCAGATAAAGATAGTCTCCGTCAAAACCCCGATCAGCACAATCCAGATACATGAGTTGAGTATTATTTGTAACATCGACAAAAGGTACATCTATCCCCGAATAATCTAAAACCTTCAATTTTTTATTCCGGCTAACATCCAAAGCTTTTAATCTGCGCTCTCCTCGTCTTTCTTCAAGCATTAAATATTCCAAATCGACAGCTTGACTCAGATCGATATCCGTTAAATCAGCCTCGACATACAGACTTCTCAATTCCTTACATTTCAATGTAATCTGATATGTTCCACTCGTTGTATATTCATGACTTGTGGAACTGGTTTCCGTACCATCTCCCCAGTCAACAACTAAATCTTTGGGATACGGCAGTGATTTCCAATTGGTAAGGTATAAGGTATATTCTTCTTCGTAATGGATTATCTCATCTTCTACCCAATTCCCATCCAATTCCAACTCGACCCCTTCCCCGCTCCTCGTATATACTGCCATTTTCACCACAATTTCTTTATTAGAAAATGTAGTGTCGTCCATTCCATCATTTTCGTCATCATTGCCGCATCCGGTGAAAAACGTCATGCCTGCAATTAAAACAAACAAGCTTAAAAACTTTATATTCATCATTCAAAGATTTATCAATTAAAAATTATATCCTAAGCTTATAAATATATTGCGGTTCCGGGTTTTTACTCCATTAAGCTCCCAAGAGTCTTCATCGAAAATTTCCGTTAAACCTAAATCATAACCGATACTCCAATAAAACCGATCGAATGAAATTCCAGCGCTAAAGCTCAATCCAGCATCGAATCTTTTTAATCCGCCTTCATATTCACCATCCCCAAAAGCGTTTATTTTTTCTCCGGCATATTTCATTTTTCCACATACACCATAAGCGAGATACGGTCCGGCATTTAAATGTAATTTTGTATAGTCATTCAATCCTATACGGTAGGAGAACAATACGGGGAATTGCAGATACCCTAAATTGCACGTAAGGTCTTGGTATCTGTCGGTCTTCTGAATAGCTCCGCCCATGGTGAAATATAATCCCGGTTGGATATAAAAATTTTCCGATATCCCAAAATCCCTGATTACCCCTAGTCGGAACCCGGCCTTATATTTGTAATCGGTTGCAGAGCCCTCATCCACTTTCTCGTTGAAAGTTGCAAAGTTGCTACCTAATCTTAATCCCCAAGCCCTTTCCTGAGCTTTCGACACATAACAAACACTCATTACTAAAATCAGAGAGAAAAACATTTTTTTCATAGTAATTAAAATTTAGCACCATCTGAATTCCCGGAAGATGAAGTTTATAAAATAAAAAAAGCGTGGGAACTTTCCGTCTTACCATGACCGAGGATCTGGACTTCCTATACTCAGATAAAACGACACCCCACGCCAACCCAGATATATGACCAATAGGTATATATGGCAAGCATGAGCGTTTGTATCGCTATCCCTGAGTAAATGAAATTGTCCAGATTCCAGTCATGGGATAAAGCAGAAACGCTTTCTATAAAATATGTCACAACCTTTATGGAATTCCACAAAGATTGTGACAAATATAGAAAAAGGTGAGAGTAAAAACAACAAACTAAGTCAAAACTCCCGATTTACAGTAAACCTGTAGTAAACGACAACTATGCTTTAGCTAAGTTCAGCCAGTTAAAGTATAGAACAAATATAGGACAGACTTTGTCATGATCATGACTTTTCAGCTACCTTCTTCTGTTCTGCTTGGCAGGCCGCCCCTATTTTTCAATTCAGGTCGGATCCTTTCCAACCAATTATCTACCCTATCCTCTGTCTTATCTGCCTCATAATCCTCATCCAGTGGCAAACCGATAAATTTACCTTTCCGTAAAGCACGCGAATCATTAAAGATATAATCGCGGGTCTCTGTCTCTCCGGTCAGTTGTCCGCCGATTTCTTCGATTGTCTGGCCCAATATGCCCATTCCATCCACAAAATTATTCGGATAACTGACATGATCCCCCAAACCGACAATAGCTACTTAGCAGATTGACATATCCTGCCAATGTGAAGTGCACCCCAAAAGTTAGACAAAAAACTTTTGGGGTGCACTTCACTTGTTAGACAGCCTCTTACCCCTGCTTCATCCACACCGTTTTAGCCTGGCAATGGGTCAAGTGATCGGCTTCGTCTTTCAGCTCATGCCAAACGACCACTTCATTTTCACCCCGTTCTTCCATGCGATAAGCGGAATGGATCCGGCTATCCGGCATAATCTCATGGGCATAGATTACTTCTATTTCTGTCAGCACATGCTTTTTTAAAAACTCGAAAGGCAGCGAATTGGTAATCCAGCGGACATACGACGCCTGAGTCACGTGGCCGTTAAAATCGATATTATCGAAGGTCGCTGTAAAATGGCGCATTCCTTGTCTCTCGCCACCGAATTCCTTCTCATCCAGCAAAGGAGACAGTACCAATTTAGGAATATTATGCTCCGTGCTCATGGCAATGACATTTTCCGGCAAACGCAAAGGTCTTCTCCGTTTCATATCGATATACATCCACTCGGAAGTGGCACGTACCAATTCTTCCCCGTCTTCCCGGAACATCCGGTAATCACGCAGGGCAAACAACCGGTCGATCCCCGAAGGCCAGGTCTCGATAGTCACGATTTCTTCCTTTAAAGGCATCTTATGGAGCAGGATATGCAGACGATGCAACATCCAGGTAACTCCTTGTGCATTCAAGGTATCTACATCCACATTATACAATTCGGTCTGCGCTTCAGCCGCATCATTAAACAAATCACACAAGGTTTTCACAAACAACCTGCCCTTGTAATTGGTATAGTGGTTGTAAATTTTTACTTTCTCCTCATACTTCGTCACCATAACTTTTTGTTTTTCACTTTATTCATTTCCTGTTTCCGGTATTCATCAAATCACATAGACTTCGGGTTCTATCCAGATTCCGAATTTCATGAATACACTTTTCCGGACTTCATTCGCCAGGCGGGCAATCTCGATACCACTGGCTCCCCCTTGATTCACCAATACTAAAGCCTGTTTGTCATGTACCCCGGCCTTCCCCAATGTACGTCCTTTCCAGCCACATTGTTCGATCAGCCAGCCGGCAGCCAGCTTGCAACAAGCATCATCGACTTCATAGACAGGCATTCCGGGATATTCCGCCAAAAGCCGATCGGCCTGCTCCCGTCTGACCATAGGATTTTTAAAAAAACTCCCTGCATTGGGAATCTCCGCCACATCCGGCAATTTAGAACGGCGAATCCGGATCACCGCCTGCCGGATATTCGTCAAATTCACTTCTCCTCCCATCTTTTCAAGCTCGCTCCGCAAGGTTCCGTAATCCAGACGAAACTCCGGCTTTTTAGACAACCGGAATACCACCCGGGTAATGATATATTGATTTTTCCACTCTCGTTTAAAAATACTATCCCGATAAGCAAAACGGCAATCTTTCCCTGCAATTTCCACCCGGGTAGCCTTATCCAGGGCTATCGCTTCCACCCGGTCGATCCGCTCGCCGGCTTCCATGCCATAGGCCCCGACATTCTGCACAGGAGCTGCTCCGACATGACCCGGAATAAAAGAAAGATTCTCTACCCCTCCCCATCCCTGCTCCACTGTCCAGGCCACAAAATCGTCCCATTCTACTCCAGCACCTATCCTCACCCACACCTCTTCCTCATTTTCCTTTATCTTCTCTTTTCCCTGCATGGCCGGATAAAAAACAGTACCGGCAAAATCCTCCGTGAAAAGGAAATTACTTCCTCCTCCCAAAATCAACACCTCCGACGGTTCCCATTCATAATCGGCCACAAAAGCCCGAAGCGCTTCTTCCTCGTCACTTTCGACAAAATATTTACATTTGACGTCGATATCAAACGTATTATATGCTTTCAGACTATAATCTTCTTTAACTTCAATCATAACTTACCTAAAATCAATTATCTTTGTACACCGATATAGTGAAAGGTGAGTGCAAAAACAAACAAACGGGTTTGATTGATTTTGCCGAACCACATCCTATAGGATACAACTATCTGCAAATATACGTAAAAACATGAACACTTTACCCGCTCCGTTCGAAGAACGTATGAGAAAACTTTTACCGGAAGAGGCAGAAGCTTTCTTTACAGCCCTGCAAACAGAGCCTCCTGTCAGTATCCGGCTGAACCCGGATAAACCTGCCCCTATCTCCCGGTTATTCCCCGACGAGCAAATCGGTTTACCTGTAGCCTGGTGCGAATCGGCTTATTATTTGAAGAGCCGCCCCGTTTTCACCCTGGATCCTTGTTTACATAGCGGAACCTACTATGTACAGGAAGCTTCTTCGATGTTTTTACATCATATATTCGGACAGATCCTGCCGGCTCATCCGGTAAGAGTATTGGATCTGTGTGCAGCACCAGGTGGCAAATCTACCCTGATCGCTTCCCGGCTTTCCTCCGACAGCCTCTTGGTATCCAACGAAGTTATCCGTTCCCGGGCCGGTATTTTAAAAGAAAATATGATCAAATGGGGAGCTTCCCATGTAGTCGTCACCAACAACGATCCGGCAGATTTTCACAATCTGAAAGGCGCTTTCGATATCATCGTCGTAGATGCCCCCTGTTCGGGAGAAGGGATGTTCAGAAAAGACCCCAATGCCATTCAGGAATGGAGCGAAAACAACCTGCAACTTTGCAGTGAACGCCAGCAACGGATTCTGGCAGACATCTGGCCTTGCCTCAAACCCGGTGGTTTCCTGGTGTACAGCACTTGTACTTACAATCCCGGAGAAAACGAAGCCATACTGGAACTATTGATCAGAAAATACGGAGCCCGTTCCATTGAAATCACACCTCTTTTTCCAGGAATCGTCCCGGGAAACTCAAACGCCCACTGTTATCATTTCTATCCTCACCGGATTCCGGGAGAAGGATTTTTTACCGGAGTGGTACAAAAAACCGAAGGAGAAGAATTCAGGGCCGGGAAAAGGAAGAAAAATACTAAAACCCAAAACCTCCTCCTCCCCGGCGACATCCGGGCTTATATCCGAACACCCGAATATTACCGGCCCTATGCCAAAGACAATATCGTAGGAGTCATCCCCGAACAGCACAGTGACTTTATACAACTGCTGGAGTCCAATCTGCGTATCCTCTACCAGGGTTGTGAAATGGCAGAAATCATCAACCGGAAGAGTAAACTTCTGCCTTCGCTAGCCCTCTGGCAGGGACTGAATAAAGCAAACTGTGCCCTCCTGGATACCGATCGGACGACCGCCCTGACCTTTCTGAAAAAAGAAGATATCCCGGTGCCGCCCAAGACCGCAGAATGGTTATTGGTTACCTACCGCGAACAGGGGCTCGGGTGGTGTAAACACCTGGGAAACCGACTCAACAACTATTACCCCAAAGAATGGAGAATCAGAATGACTATCGAATAAAAAAAACAAATCATGAATTATATTGAAGTTACTTTCGACATCAACCCTTACGAAGAAGCGGTTGCAGATGCTTTAATTTCCGAACTGGGTACGATCGGTTACGATGGTTTCTCCTATACCGACCAGGGATTCACGGCCTACATTCCTGCCAAAGATTATGATGCACAAGCCATCACCCGGCTGGAAGTATTCGATTTTTTCACCCGGAACTATCGCATCGAAACCTCGGTGCAGGAAATCGAAGACCAGGACTGGAACAAGGTATGGGAAGAAAATTTCACTCCCATCACGGTAGACGACCGGATCTTAGTCAGAGCCGGATTCCATGATCCGGTCCCCGGTATCGAATATGAGATCCTGATCGAACCCAAAATGAGTTTCGGCACCGGCCACCATTCCACCACTGCCCTCATGCTGCGTACCATCCTGGACAACAAGGACCGGATCAAAGGCAAACGGGTACTCGATATGGGATGCGGAACAGGCATCCTGTCTATCATGGCCGCAAAAACCGGAGCCCGGGAAATCACCGGCATAGACATCGACGAATGGGCTTTTAACAATGCAATGGAAAATATCCGGGCCAACGGTCTGAACAACATCACCATCAAAATCGGAGACGCCCGGTTGTTGGAAACAGAAGCACCTTTCGATGTGATCCTGGCTAATATCAACCGAAATATCCTCCTCGAAGACATGCCCCATTACGTCGCCAAACTTCATCCCCGGGGCCTCCTGATCATGAGCGGATTCTATCTGCAAGACCTTCCTCTCATCCAGGAAAGAGCGACACAATTAGGTCTGACTTTCACGACCTACCGGGAAGACAAGAATTGGGTGGCAGCCAGCTTCTACAAAAATTAATCACGTTGTTTAATTCTTAACAAAGTATTGTTTTATCAATTTGAATATAGCACCTTTGCAGCCGGAAATAAGAAAAACACTGGAGTTTATAAAGTTTACAAATATGAAAGTTTTAAAATTCGGAGGGACCTCCGTCGGAAGTGCAGACAGAATTCGTGCAGTGGCCGAACTGATCAATAACGGAGAATCTCAGATCGTGGTTTTATCGGCAATGTCCGGAACCACCAACACCTTGGTTGAAATTTCTAACTGTTTATATCGGAATGAAAAACAGGCTGCCCTCCATATCATTCAGAATCTGGAAGTAAACTACTATATTGTTATCACAGAATTATTCGAAACAGAAGCTTATATTCAGAAAAGCAAAACCTTCATTCAAACCATTTTCACCTATCTGCGTTCCTTTATCAACAAGGATTTCTATCCCCTTCAGGAAAAGGCTGTATTAGCGCAGGGGGAAATCATGTCTACCACTTTGATGCATTATTACCTGGAAGAATGCGGAGTGAGCAACACGCTTTTGTCAGCTTTGGAATATATGCGTATCGATAAAGATTGTGAACCGGATTATTTTTATATCCAACAAAATCTGAAACGTGAACTGGCCAAACCGGATACTCATCCCCTGATCATTACCCAGGGTTTTATCTGCCGGAATGCTTATGGCGAAATCGACAACCTGAAAAGAGGAGGCAGCGACTATTCCGCCGCATTGGTCGGGGCAGCCATCCAGGCCGAAGAGATCCAGATCTGGACGGACATCGACGGTTTTCATAACAACGATCCCCGTATTGTCGAAGGGACGAAAGCTATCCGGCATCTGTCATTCGACGAAGCTGCCGAATTAGCCTATTTCGGAGCGAAAATCCTCCACCCGTCCAGCGTACAACCGGCGAAAAAAGAAAATATCCCGGTACGCCTGAAAAACACCTTGTGCCCCGATGATGAAGGTACACTGATCACCAAAGACAGTCCGGCCAAAAACGTTAAAGCCGTCGCTGCCAAAAGTGGAATTACCGCCATTAAGATCAAATCGACCAATATGCTGCTGGCTTATGGTTTCCTGCGGAAAATATTTGAAGTATTCGAGGCCTGGAAAACCCCGATCGATATGATCGCAACTTCCGAAGTGGCTGTCTCTCTGACTATCGACTGTACGGAACATCTGGAAGAAATCCTCAGAGATCTGGAAAAATACGGTACGATCGAGGTCGACCGCGATATGGCAATCGTATGTATCGTCGGCGATTTTTCAGCCGGTAAATCCGGTCTGGGAGCCCAGGTGCTGAAAGCCCTCGAAGAAGTTCCGCTACGAATGATTTCTTATGGTGGCAGCGCACACAATATCTCGGTCCTGGTAAAAGAAGAAGACAAGAAAAAGGCTATGATAGACCTCAGCCATAAACTGGAAGATCTTCAGCATTAAAATAGTTCACTCAGCAACAACACACGTCACTATGCAGTTATCTCAGCTACCGGTTCAAACACCGACGCCTTTTTATTACTATAATTTAGAACTACTGAAAAAAACAGTACAAACGGTAAAGGCCGAATCAGCCCCCTACGGTTACCAGGTGCACTATGCCGTCAAAGCTAACGCCAATCCGGTGTTACTGCGACTGATCAGCCAGCAGGGACTGGGAGCGGACTGTGTCAGCGGAAATGAAATCCGGCAGGCACTGGAATGCGGCTTCCCGGCCGATACCATTGTATATGCCGGTGTCGGCAAAAGCGATGCAGAGATAGAACTTGCCTTACAGCACGATATCTTTTGTTTCAACTGTGAGTCCCTGCCGGAAATACAGGTGATCGACGGGATCGCGGCCCGGCTGGGCAAAAAAGCCCGGATCGCCCTTCGCATCAATCCCAATGTCGATGCCCATACCCATCACTATATCACCACAGGTATCGAAGAAAACAAATTCGGTATTTATTTGTACGATCTGGAACATGTCATCACAGAAGTAGCGAAATTAAAACAGATCGAACTCATCGGTCTGCATTTTCACATCGGTTCTCAAATCACCGACATGACCGTTTTCCGGGGATTATGTATCCGGGCCAATGAGATCCAACGGCAGATGAAAGAACGCGGACTCTTTCTGCCCCATATCAATTTCGGCGGAGGGTTAGGGATCGACTACAACGAACCGTACGAAAAACCCATTGCCGATTTCCAATCTTACTTTGCCACTTTCGCCCGATTTTTCGAACCGGAACCTCATCAGCAGATTCATTTCGAATTGGGACGCTCGATCGTCGCACACTGCGGAGATCTGATCTCTAAAGTATTGTACGTCAAAGAAGGGAAAAACAGAAAATTCGTAATCCTCGATGCAGGCATGAACGATCTGTTGCGCCCGGCCCTTTATCAGGCCTTTCACAAGATAGAAAATATCAGCTCCGACCGACCCGAAGAGAAATACGACGTGGTAGGACCGATATGCGAATCTGCCGACTGTTTCGGGAAAGACGTCGTCTTAAACGAAACCCGCCGGGGAGATCTCATCGCTATCCATTCCTGCGGTGCCTACGGCGAAGCAATGGCTTCCCGCTATAATCTGCGCGATCTGCCCGGTAGTGTTTTTCAATACCCAAAGTGACCAAAGGAATTTTGTTTTCCAATGGTCACTCTATACCAAACGATTGATCTCAACCGAAATTTTACGTTTTTCTCATCATCCGATCTTATCCGGTTTCTTTTTTGAACCATCAGCCGGTTTTGCGATCGATTCCCGCATTTGTGTATCGGCTTCTATATTTTTCATGCGATAATAATCCATCACGCCTAAATTACCGGAACGGAAGGCTTCCGACATCGCCAGAGGCACATTGGCTTCGGCTTCGATCACCTTCGCTTTCATCTCCTGGGCCAATGCTTTCATTTCCTGTTCTCTGGCCACAGCCATCGCCCTCCTCTCTTCCGCTTTCGCCTGAGCGATTTTCAGATCAGCTTCGGCCTGGTCGATTTGTAAACCTGCCCCGATATTTTTACCCACATCGATATCGGCAATATCGATGGAAAGGATTTCAAAAGCCGTACCGGAATCCAAACCTTTATCCAACACCACTTTGGAGATAAAATCCGGATTTTCCATCACCGCTTTATGGGATTCCGACGAACCGATCGACGACACGATCCCTTCTCCTACCCGGGCCAGCACCGTCTCTTCACCGGCACCACCGACCAAACGCTTGATATTGGCCCGGACAGTCACCCGCGCTTTAGCGATCAACTGGATACCGTCTTTAGCGACAGCCGTAACCGGAGGTGTATTGATCACTTTCGGATTTACACTCATTTGTACTGCTTCGAATACATCCCTACCGGCCAGATCCACAGCAGTTGCAATCTGAAAAGTCAGATCGATATTGGCTTTCGAAGCAGATACCAAAGCATGCACCACCTGGGCCACATGGCCTCCGGCCAGATAATGGGCCTCCAGCAAATCCCGGTATAATTCGATACCTGCCTTTTTCCCCTCGATCATTGCACTGACAATCACCGTAGGCGGCACTTTTCTCCAACGCATCAACACCAATTGTAATAAAGATATTTTCACATCCGATACTAATGCCTGGAACCACAAACCGACAGGAATCAGATACAAAATAATCCATAACAGGAACAATCCTCCGGCTATGGCGACCACCAACAAAATAACACTGCTGTTTTCCATTTCAAACTGTTTTTAATTGTACAATTACTTTATTTCTCAATACTTTAACGACCTCGACCGGACGATGGGCATCGATATAGCCCGATCTGGATTCGGCTTCCACGACCATATCCCCCAATTTTACATTTCCCATAGGTGCCAAGCGTCCCAACGTCTCTCCGCAATCTCCGGCCTTAACCGAATCCCCAATCCCCTCTACCGTCCCTTCCAGACGGGTATCCAGGCTCAGCCTTTTCCAGGTTTTTGTCCGAAGGACATACCAGGTCATCCCGAAGCCGAAGACAACCGTCCCCGCCAAAATCAGATGGCCCGTCACTCCGCCATAATACGCGTATCCGAAATATACTCCGGCAATAATACTGATAAATCCCAGAATTCCGGCGACATTAATCCCCGGTAAAACCAAAATCTCCAATACCACCAGGATTGCCCCGATCAGAATCAGCATCAATACGATCAACCATTCCATAATAAATTTTTTAATTTGCTAAAGATATATTTTTTCGGGAAATATACACACATTATCACACCGAAAAATTCAACATTTCTCCTTCCTTATTTTTCCCCTTCCGGGAAACACCTATCGATCAACTACTGATCATGTTTCGATCATCTATCGCATCATACAATACATGACAGGCAGATGAACGGGAATTCGTACGCTTGTGACAACTGAAAAAGCAAGAGAATCACCGTATTTCACATTAGCATAAAATTAAAAATACACGGTTTCCTTCTTTTTATTCTAACGTTTATTATAAATTTGTAATACGGTCACCTCCGTGAGTGTTTGTAAAATGCTAATTATTCTTTATGTTTGTAATTCGTTTAGAGTAATCGGGACGAAGACAATTTAATGAAAGGCATTTAGTTTTATCCTTATCTTGAAAATCGCCAATTTTTATGCAGAAGGATGAACGGTACAAACGCTCATGCTTGCCATATAGTCATCTACACTATATATGGTTTAGCGTGGGGTGATTGTTTATTTCTGCAAGGATGTTTGGCGATACCTCAAGATGGATAAACTGAGAGTTCCCACGCTATTTCTTTTTATATAATTTATCTTCAGGGAATTAGGGTTACAAAAGTATAGTTGTATGTGGAATTTATTTACTCATTTTTTCAAGTATGGTTCTCAATCCTATGCGTTGCTTTCGCGGGATGTAAAGATGATTTCGATGACAGTGAACTACGCAAAGAAATCGCAGACCTCGACGGGCGGTTAACCTCCCTCGAAAAATTGTGGGCGCAGATGAACACGAACATCTCGTCCATGCAGACAATCGTCAACGCGCTGCAACAAAACGATTTCAAACCTCTACCTCCACCTGTGATTATCCGAAAATAATATTAATTACTCTATTTACAAACACAACAAAATTATGGGAATTATAAAATTTTTGAAATGGTTAGCTGATGACGACCCAATTAAAGAGCAAAAATCTATGGTAGATGCAGCCAAATTTGAGGTTGAACGTTTAAAACGAAATATTGAAGATGTAAAGAGAGGTTCTAATTCTGCATCCACACTTAAAGAACTTCGCCAAAAATTGAAACAAGCAAGAGAAAGACTTGCCTATGAAAAAGAAAGATTAAAACGTTTAAAAAACAAAGGATAAACCATGGGAAAATTCGAAGATTCGTTTAAAAGACAGGTCAGACGTGATACAGGGAAGTTTGTTTCCAACTTAATTTTTGGAAACAAACACGCCACGCCTATACGAATTAGAAAAAGCTAAGCTTGAAAAAAACGTCTTGAGGATGAACAAGATTTAGAAAAACAACGTTTACAAGACAAGCTAGAATTGGAAAAAAAGAATTAGATCTCAAACAAGAACACCTTAAACAAGAACGCTTGAATCAGATTTGTCTTGAAATTTCACAGAAAATAGAGAGTTTAGCTGAATTTGAATTTCCTAATGAAAAGAATGAAGTTATCAAAATATAAAAAAAATGGGATATTCAATTACGCTCATATTCTTTCTGGAATAATAATGAAGGTAAAAGCTATCTAAATCAATACATGAATGCCTTGAAATATAAATATCAACAAGGCATTCAGGAACTAATTCAAGATGGTATGCCGGCATCAGAAATTACACCTTATTACCAAACAATTCGACGTTATAATCACAAAAAATTATGGCGTATGATAGGTATTCCAATATGTGTTATTAGCATCATATTTGTTTTTGTTTTAACATCGATTAACATACTAAAAGAAAGCTTACTAGAAATTTGGAATAAACACCAAAGACAAATGTCCGCAGTGGAGTTGAACGCAATCCTCGGGCGGGGCATTTGCTTCTCGAAGATAGAGAAGGCGCACCGGATTCTGGTGACGGGGATGAGCCCATCGTTCCGGCAGGGTGACCCGGCACAGGAAAATTTCGTGTGCGAGTACGAGTATCAAGGAATCGTGGAAGGCGGGGAAGACCGTTATTTCCTGGCTTTCGACAAACTTTTCCCGGAAGCGTACAAACGGGAAGTGGCGTACATGGATTTGCTGAATTTCCGGGAAACGGATCAGAATACCGTGTGGAAGTTTTGCAAAGACCCGAAAGGGTTTGAACTCGTTGCCGGGAATTTGCGGTTGAGCCAGCTTTTCATCGAGCAAGTGGTGCGTCCACGCCTGATCATGGTAAAAAATAGAGGATCATGGTGTTTCTGGGGAAAGGAAGCAAAGACAGATGAAAATATCTGGATGGGATACCGCTTCGAACACCTGGAATCACTCCCCTGCGGCGATCTCTGCCGCATCACGGGGTTGATTGACCACCCAGGGCGGGTGAGCCACGATTGCCTGTTGGAAACGAACCTGAAAGGTACGCTGGTGCTGTTTACAAGCCATTTCCAATATTGCGCCACGGAGAAATTACCCACGCCGGAATTGCTCGCCCGGCTGTGCGGGATGATGTAAAAAACGAGGAGTTGCCGGACACTTTCGGTAACCCTCCGTTTATAACACGTTACGATTCAGCCACAAGCGGAACAACGGATCAATTATCCGGTATTTCGCCCCTCGCTGTTTTTTCACCATTCTATCCACGATTTTTTGATCTGTCATCATTTTCAAATACGGAGATATTTGCCCGTTCTCTTGTCCTGTCATTTCCCTGATTTCTTTCAATACCACCCCCTCGTCCGCAATCGCCAACACCGACAGCAAGCGCTGAATTTGAATGACAAATGCATCATATTTAGCCTGATAATAGAGGTGATAACAATTGATATACGAATTATATTATATAAATTTTTTTCTATAGAAGATTTCTTCTACTAATCACTCGATAACACACTTTAAAACAGAAAACTAACCACCTATTTATCTGCACATTACAAAACATCTCTCTTTTTTCTGCATTTTTTTCTCTTGTAAAAGTGCAAATTCCAACCCTCGCGTAGTAAAATTTTACATGTAAAGGTCAAACTTCACGAGGAAGCCAAAACCTTACTCTCGTCCAAGTGAGTTGGAAAGAGAAACAGATTATCAATTCTTAAAATTTTTATTTTATGGCAAAAATCATTTCAGATCCGATAAATAGCTATCGGGGAAGTATTGGTAAGATCTCTTACTACATACGCGAATGCGAAAATATGGCTAGCAAAAATTCGTCTGCAGGGAAAATTTCTGATTCGCCGGCAGCCGTTGCATAACGGACAAAGTTCGGAAGATTGATTAAATTATCCCGGGAACTTGCCCCGGCAATCACACTCGGATTTCTCCAACGCAAGCGGGGACAATCGCCGGCAAACGCCTTCATGTCCTTGAATAAGGGTATTTGCACGCTGGAAGACGATACGCTAACCGTGGACTACGAACAGCTGCAATGTGCACAAGGATCGCTCACGGAACCGGACATCACCGCCACGTACAACACTTCGACTTCAAAAATCACGTTTGAGAACACGGCTATGGAAGGCCTCGCCTATTGCAATGCGGACGACAAGACATACGGAGTGAAGTGCCCCCCTGTCGTCTATATAAATACCATTATCAAATATTTAAAGTATTATATCATGAAAGTCAAAGATTTTATCAACGGACAATTTCAAGGAAGACACAATAACCTTATTTTTTACACGAGAGGTAATAACACATACGTCCGGCGTTATGCCATTCCCGGCAAAAAACGGAAATGGGAAACCGAGGGACGTACCCCCAAACAGCAGGCCGTAGCGATACGCTTCAAGGCAGTACAAGTTTTTTACATGACGTTTACCAAACAAGTGTCGCCCGAAATCTGGCGGGCCGTAGCAAAAACAGTGGGACGACACGCCCCGAACGTGTTTTTCTCAAGAAACTTCCATTGCTTCGGAGAGGAAGGCCAAATCGCCGATTTCGGGAATTTCATGTTCACGGACGGCACTTTACCTCTCCCCAGGAATCTGAAAGTAAGCGGGGAAGGTCCTCTGTTCAAGGTCACATGGCAAGAAGAACGGATGTGGAAAACCGTATCCGGAACGGACAGATTACAAATAGGGGTATTATATGACAACGATTCCCGTATCCCTCGGGTCGCCAGCCAGGTAAAAGGAAGACGCGGAGAGCTGCATGAAGAATTTACCCTCGATGAATCCATCGGAAAAAAGGCGCACGTGTACATTTTCTTCTGCAACGAAACCGGCACCAGGTTCTCCGCCTGCCGATATTTCCACGTGAAAATAAATTCATGATAAAACATGAACAAAAACCCGGTCCATGAAATTCCTGTTCCCGATTTTCAATTCTCGATTATTATATTTTACTTTGTACCGGGTTTTTCATTACCGACACGAATGATAAATCAAGCATATAAAAGAGAGTTTGAATGAAATACACGGAATTGGACGACTGCGAAGAATTCTACCACAAAGTAGAATACTACAATAAAACAAAGACCGAACAATTAAGTTACCATTATAAAGAAATACTGAAACTGCTGGGCGAAGACCCCGACAGGGAAGGTTTGGTAAAAACTCCCTACCGCGTGGCAAAAGCCATGCAATTTATGACAAGGGGGTATCACGAGAATCCGGAGGAAATTCTGCGGTCGGCACTTTTTAAAGAAGATTACCGCCAGATGGTTATTGTGAAAAACATCGAGATCTATTCCATGTGTGAACACCATATGTTGCCTTTCATCGGGCAGGCTCACGTGGCGTATATCCCGAACGGATACATCACCGGGCTAAGCAAAATAGCACGGGTAGTGGAAGCTTTTTCCAGAAGACTGCAAGTACAGGAAAGATTGACAAACGACATAAAGAACTGCATCCAGAACACCCTCAACCCCCTGGGCGTTGCCGTGGTGATCGAAGCACAGCACATGTGTATGATGATGCGGGGCGTTCAAAAACAAAACTCGGTAACAACGACTTCCGACTTCAGCGGCGCATTCGAGAAACTCGCCACGCGGGAGGAATTCATCCGGCTGATCAGTAATAAGTTTCATTAAGAAATAAACAAAACGAGTATGAAAAAAGCATTTGTTTTCCCGGGACAGGGAGCTCAATTCGTAGGAATGGGCAAGGATTTGTATGAAAACTCACCCGAAGCAAAAGAATTATTTGAAAAAGCGAACGAAATATTGGGATTCCGCATTACGGATCTGATGTTCAACGGCACCGACGAAGACCTGAAACAAACCAAAGTAACCCAACCGGCGATATTCCTTCACTCCGTGATTCTGGCCAACTCGCTGACCGAAACCCCGGATATGGTAGCCGGCCACTCCCTGGGAGAATTCTCAGCCCTGGTCGCTGCCAAAGCTTTATCTTTCGAAGACGGATTACGCCTGGTACACGCCAGAGCGCTGGCGATGCAAAAAGCCTGCGAAGCCAATCCTTCTACCATGGCCGCAGTGATCGGAATGGCCGACGAAAAAGTAGAAGCGATCTGTAAAGAGATCGACGAAGTGGTGGTTCCCGCCAACTACAATTGTCCGGGGCAGATCGTTATTTCAGGTAGCAACAAAGGGATCGAGACCGCTTGCCAGAAACTGACCGAAGCCGGAGCGAAACGTGTATTGCCTTTAAAAGTCGGAGGTGCCTTCCACTCTCCGTTGATGGAACCGGCACGCCAGGAACTGGAAACAGCCATTAAAAACACCCGTTTCTCAACCCCGGTCTGCCCGATCTATCAGAATGTAGATGCCCAACCTTATACCGATCCGGCTAAGATTCAGGAAAACCTGATCGCCCAATTGACCGCATCGGTCAGATGGACACAGATCATGAAAAATATGATTGCCGACGGAGCTACCTCTTTCCTGGAAATCGGACCGGGCAAAGTATTACAAGGCCTGCTTAAAAAGGTCAGCACCGAAATCGAGACCAACGGTATTCAATAAAAATTACTGAGAGAATCTGAGATTCCGTTGAGACAATTTTTCTAAACAGAGCCTCAGGTTTTCTCAACAAGCACAAATGAATCCCGGCAAACTGAATGTACTTTTTTCCTCTCAAAACAAATTTCCGAAGGTTTCCGATTTTTCTCCAATAATTTCATATCTTTAGCCCTGTATAATGGCTATTGTGTACCTCTATGTCCGACAAAAAATTAAAACGTCGTTTAAATGCCTTTTTCAGATTATTGATTATACTCTCGATTTGTGTAATCACGGTATATTTATTCCCCAAAGTCGGTAGTTTCCAGTATGAATATCAAAAAGGTATGCCCTGGAGATACGAAACCCTGACGGCTCCTTTCGATTTTCCGATCCATAAAACAGAAGACGAATTACAGGAAGAACGGGAAAAATTAGTACAGGAACAAAGTCCGATTTTTATCTTAAATACGAATACGGCCGATCTGCAAACCGGTAAATTCAGGACAGCCCTGCATGCTTTCCGCAATGAAACGACTTCCGGCTCCCTGAATAAACTGACCGACCGGCTCAAAGACATCTATACGGCCGGCATCCTGCAATTGCCCGAAGAGTTGGATGCCAGGAAAGTAAAAACCATTAAAATCGTCGAGAACAATATCGGGCATACCGTAGAATTCGATCAGGTATATACCTTGAAAAAGGCTTATTCGGCTTTAAGCCAGGCTATCGACCAACTCCATTTTCCGAAATCGGTACGGGAAAATATTCTAAGCCTGAACCTGAACAACTATTTGCAGCCAAACCTGGAATTCGACGCCTCGAAAACAACGATCGAACACCTGAACCACCTGAAAAGTATCAGTCTCACAGAAGGCATGGTGCAACAAGGCGATATTATCATCACCAAGCGTGAACTGGTTACTCCCGAAAAGGTAAAGATACTGAATTCCCTCAAAACCGAATACCAGAATAATCTGGGATCTACCGAAACTTATATGCGGACTATCGGCGGTCAATTCCTTTTGGTGCTGGTAGCCCTGCTGGTATTTTCCATTTTTTTCTACTATTCCAAAAAACGGATTTTCTACAACAACCGGGAATTTATATTCCTTTACGGTTTATTTCTAGCCACCATTATGCTCGGTAGTCTGGGATATCATCAGAGTATCAATATGTTTGCGGTACCGGTATTGTTTTTCATCATCATCGTAAACATCCTGATCGGTAGCCGTTCGGCTTTGTATCTTCTGCTGAGCAGTACGCTGCTGATTTCCTACTATGCCCCCAACAGTTACATGTTCGCTTTCATGCAGGTCACAGCCGGCATTGTAGCCATATTCAGTCTGTCGCACCTGCAACGGCGTAGTCAGCTGATCCTGTCTATATTTCTGATTTTTATCACCTATACACTCGTATATATGGCCTTTATCCTGACCCAGGAAGGCGAGATCCGCGGTACCCACTTGTTTGCGCTGATCTGGCTGGCCATCAATTGCCTGCTACTGACACTCACTTACCCGGTGATCTATATCTTTGAACGGATTTTCGGTTATACCTCCGAAATCACACTGATCGAACTCTCGAATCCGAATCATCCGGCCTTGCGCAACCTGACCAAGAAAGCTCCGGGTACCTTCCAGCATTCGCTGATGGTCGCCAATCTGGCCGAGGAAGCTATTTACCGGATCGGCGGGAATCCTTTGCTCACCCGTACCGGTGCTCTTTATCACGATATCGGTAAAACATTCGATCCGATCTTTTTTATCGAAAATCAAAGCGGAGGAATCAACCCACACGACCAGTGTGAATTCGATGTCAGTGCCCAGCACATCATCGACCATGTCCGTAAAGGAGTCGAAATGGCCAAGAAGTATAATTTGCCCGAAGGTATTATCAACTTTATCCGTACCCATCACGGAAAAAGCAAGGTAAAATACTTCTACAATTCTTTTAAAAACAAATATCCTGACCGGGAAATCGACGAATCGCTGTTCACTTATGACGGACCGGATCCGGTCAGCCGGGAATGTGCCGTAGTCATGATGGCCGATGCCGTAGAAGCAGTCTCCCGTACGCTGGTCGACAAAACCGAAGAAAATATCACGAAAGTAGTCAACAATATCATCGACGGGCAACTACAGGACGGGCGCTATGCCAATGCAGACATCACTTTTAAAGACATTGCAACGGTGAAAAAGGTATTTATCGAAATGCTGACTAACATCTACCATTCCCGAATCGCTTATCCTAAACTCAAACAAGAAGAAAAAAAATAAACATTAAAACTTAGGAATATGACACAGAAAGCCATCACAATCAAAGACTTAGCAGAAAAACTAAATATCTCTGTATCTACAGTGTCACGGGCGCTGAAAGATAATCCTGAGATCAGCCAACAAACCCGTAAAACCGTGCAGGCCCTGGCCAAAGAACTGGGCTACAAACCCAATCCCATAGCAGTGGCTTTAAAGACTCACAAAAGTAACACGATCGGCGTGGTGGTGCCTCAGATTGTGAATACCTTTTTCGCTACCGTTGTCAAAAAGATAGAGGATGTTGCCGATAAATACGGATACAATGTACTGGTAGCTTCTTCCAACGAAACTTTCGAAAAAGAAAAGAAAAACATCGATATATTTCTGGCCAACCGTTGTGATGGAATCATTCTGTCTATTTCTAAAGCCACCACTTCGTACGAACATATCAAACAGATTCAGGATATGGGCGTGCCTTTGGTATTATTCGATCGGACTGCGAAAGAACTGGATGTCTCTAAAGTCGTTGCCGACGATGCCGATGCTGCTTTCAAAATCGTACAACATCTCATCCATGGCGGAGCCAGAAGAATCGCCCTGCTAACCGGCCCGGAACAACTTTCTATCGGGAAGAACCGGATGAAAGGGTATCTGAAAGCCATGACGCTGAACAAACTGGAAATCAATACCGACTACATCGTCAGATGTGAAGACTTCTCCGTAAAAGCAGCCAAAGAGGCCACTCAACGGTTATTGAATATGAAAAATATGCCGGATGCCATTTTCGGAATCAATGACGATATGGCCATCGGAGCAATCGAAGCAATAAAAGAAAAAGGATTGAAAATACCGGAAGAAGTAGCTGTTTTCGGTTTCTCCAACAGCAAACGTTCCCGATATATGACCCCTTCGGTCAGCACCATCAACCAATTTCCCGAAAAGATCGGCGAAACGGCTGCCGAGCTTCTTTTCGAACAAATCCTCGACGCCAAACATGCACAAATCCGCGAGGAAGTGATCAACAGCGAACTGATCGTCCGCGAATCCTCCGACCGCTCGTTTATGCAATAAGAACCGATATTCCCCCAATCAGCAATCTGACTGGGGGAATAAATTTCCGTTTTTTTATTCTCCCTTCAAATAATATCCTGCAAATCGTTTATTTCTAATCTCTAACCCAGTACCTTCCAAGGTCTTTCTCAACTCTGATACAAGATTCCGGAGTGCTTTATCCTTAGAATCGAAGAGTATAGCTTTTCCCCAAATTCCTGCATACAACTCTTCGATCTTCACCACCGTTCCCATTTTCCGACACAATAACTTCAAAAGACAAGCTTCATTCGATTTCAGATAACGTTCTTTCCCCTTTACAACCAAGATTCCGGCATTCACACGAAAAAATACTTCGGAAGCAATCCGGTAACACTCCTGTTGTTCCCGACTTTTCACAAAACGATAATGTAAGGCCTTTAATCGGTTGGCTAATATCCCGATATCACTGCTTTTTTCCAAATAATCTTCTACACCGACCCCAAAAACATCGGTCAACCTCTCCACTTCATAATCCGAAGTAAACAACACTACAGCCACCTCCCGTTGGACCTGCTTAAATCTACGTACCAATTCCCAACCGTTTTCTTCCTTCAAGCGAACATCCAGCAGAATCATATCATACCGCTGTTCAGCCATTTTCTGCAACGCCATTTCCCCGTCAGTGGCCGTATCTACGACAAACTCCCCGGTTTGCAAGATCTGTCCGACTGCATTCAACCAGTTTTCTTCATCATCCACATATAATAAATGAATCGTTGTCATCTCTGTTTACTTTTCATGATCAAGACAAAACGGCTTCCCCCTCCTTCCCGGGTCCGGTAGACTATTCTTCCTCCATGTGCCGACATTACCATTTTAACAAAGCTCAATCCCAGTCCTGTTCCCTCCGTCCTGCGTTCCACCGAAGGCGAACGATAGCCCGTCTCGAACATATGTTTCTGATCTGCTTTCTCAATCCCATAACCATTATCCTTTACAAAAATCCATAATCTCGTCCCTTTTCGGACACATCCGACCACAATCCCGACCTCTTCTCTGGAATATTTCACCGCATTCCGGAGTAAATTCCCCAACGCACGTCCCAATTGCAAGCGATCTGCACAAATCATCGGATCTCCCTTCAGCCTACATAAAACCGAAAACCGTACTGCCTTCCGATCCGGAATCTCTCCTTCTATACTTCTCCATACTTCCTGTACCAATACCGGTAATTCAAATACCTCATAGTTCAATACCAATCCCCTCTCATTCACCAGTTTTACCGACATCTTTTTTACCAAAATTTCCAAACGTCCGATGGCTTCCTGCGCTACCCGGAAATTTTTTTGCTGTTGCGAAGTCAAACCGCTTATCCCCTCCCGGTCCACCAAACCCAAGTATGTCCCGGCAATTCCAACCGGTGACTTCATATCGTGATTCACAGTCTGAATATTCAATTCCTCATGCTGCCGGATCCGCTTTTCTTTATGTACCAAATAGTGTTGCCAATAAAAGATCAATCCCAACATCCAAGCCGAAGCTACCAAAAACAAAACCATCGGCCACTCATCATAAAGAAATACCCCTACAGGTAAACCGAAACGAGCTCTAATAATATGCTTCTCCAATAATCCCAAGGGCATGGAAAAATCCTCTTTTCCCCGGGGAATTTTATTAAACCCCTGCTTTACAGCATCGATTACCTTTCCCGTACTATCCTGCAATTCCAACATATAATTAACCGCTTCCTTATCCATCTGCCTGCAAAATGAAGAATCCAATCCCCACAACGTCCACAAAGCTGTGTCACGGATATCATACATAGCGCAGACACTCATCTTTTTCGCCTCCATTTCCGACTTAAAAGAAAAAACAAATTTTTGTCGGTCTCTAAAAACTATGATGTGATCCAATGAAAAAGAAAGAATATTTCCAGTGGCATTCATTGTCCTTTGATTATATATATCAATATTCTTCTCAAGGCCATTTTTCAATGTCTCAATTAAATTTGTCTCTTTCTCCACGTATAGTTTTATCAAGGTACACGCCAACACAATGAAGAGTAACACCATCACCCCCCCAAGATAAAATATAAAATTTACGCATCCTCATAATTAACATTCTTTTACAAAACAAAGGATAAAACTAGGACAACATAGTTATTGAATTCTTTTTTAACACCGAAGATTTACTATACGTTTGTTAGGTAAAAATAATAATAACCATGAAAACAAAAAAGAGACTAATAATATTTGTAATATTAATTACAATTTTTTCGATTCTAAGTTCAATATTTGATATAAAAACTTATCAAAATGGAAACACAATCGCGTTAAAAAATATAGAAGCTTTAGCATACGAAGAAACGATAAATCCAGAAATATTACGAATATGTACCGAAGCTCGAGGTTTCTGTGCCCACAATAAAATACAATATATAGGAATTCACATGAAAGCAGATTAAACCATGAAAAACATACTATTTTTATCCACGATCCTATTCTTTATATCATCCTGCAACGAATCCAACTTATCTGAGGTTCCTTCGGCTCATCAGATACCGAAAGCCGGTAAAGCGTTACAAAGCAGTTTCATTTCCGGACTTCAATCCTGGGAAGCCCGTCGTGTTTCAGAAATAGCCAGTAATGGCCAGGAGATTCTCCTTAGTTATTCGGACAACAATACGACCAAGGCGATCCCATTGAATAATTCCAATAATGAAACTCCGGTAACACTATCCAGTTTCAACTTCAAGACATCCCGTCTACTCGAACGGCATACAAGTCTGCGGACACGATCCGGAGCAAGCGATTCTTCGGTGATACAGCTACCCGATAGTTTAAATACATTGCGGGCTATACGGGCCGGCAATTATATTATCGCAACAGGCCTCTACACACAGGGGCGTTATCTGTTGTATGATCTGGACACAAAAACATTCGGTTTTCATTTATCCTATCCGGAACACCCGGTCTATCCGGCTCTGCGCGAGGACACTAAAGCGATTTTATACGCCAGCACCGTACTAAAAGTACGTCCCGACAACCGGTATTTTGTCTGTGGCGATATGTATAGCGGTAATCTTGAATTTTGCCGGATCACCGGCGACCATATCGATCGCATCAAAGCCTATTGCTACCACCATCCCCGGGTATATATCACCGAAAAAACAGTGCCCGACGTAGCTTATTCCCGTGATAACCGTTTCGGTTTCACCGACATCACGGTCACCTCTGAAAAAGTATATGCGATCTACTCAGGGCATACTTATCGCGAAAACCCCAGGACTTTCCAACAATGCCGCCAGCTACTGGTATTCGATTGGGAAGGCACTTTACTCGAAACTTATGCCTTGGATACACCGTTAACGCATATCACCGTAGATGTTTCTGAAAATGTTCTTTATGCTATCGGACATGAACCTCAAACTTGTCTGATGAAACTAGTTTTGGACAACTGAATCAATTCACCGATGAAAATACACAACGATGAAACCAAGAAAAATATATTGGACAGTCAGCCTGTTTCTACTACTTTTAAGTTGCATCGTTTCCGCCTTTTTCATCTTTCAGCCGGATTACGATATGCAAGCGATGAATGCGTTGCCGACGACCATCCGTTTTGAGCGGGACACCCTGCAATTAGGAACCATTCGCTACGGAGAGAAACGGAAAGTGACTTTCCGTTTCACCAACACCGGTCAGACTCCCCTCCTGCTCCGCGACGTCCGTCCATCATGCGGATGTACCGGGGCCGAATGGGAAAAACGTCCGGTTGCCCCAGGGGAAACAGGTGAAATTAAAATCACCTTCGCCCCGAATTCCCTGGGTCATTTTCTGAAGAACATCGACATTGTGTGTAATATAGACAGCGGAATAATGAAATTAAAATTGTGCGGAAATGTAATCGAATAACTGCTTCAAGCACGTGATAAAAATTAACAATCAGATTACACTCCACAAGTATAATCCGACGTTTAACCCGGGAGCAAAGGACGGAGCTGACCATCTTCCCAAGCCAAATCGGTCTCCGTCCCCACCCTCCCCCTAAAAAAGAAAGAGAGGCTGCCATGTAGAAAAATTTATTTATCATTATCGCAAATAGAAAAGCAATAACCAACAAAAAAGAAAAAATATGAAAAAAAAATTATTTCAAATAGGCTTTATTCTATTACTTGCTATATTAGTAAGTACTGGTATCAATTTTAGTCTTAAAAAAAATCAATCGAATTTTAGCTTAGGAGTAGCTAATATTGAAGCTTTGGCAACCGGTGAGATAGATGTAAATATTGATTTTTCATTTAAAGAAGCAAATTATTTTTATTGCAGATGCCGAGATCTGGATGGAGGTAGTGCAAGATGTACTGGAGCTAACGCCCTCTCTTTACGCAGAAATTGTTATAAAGGATCAACAACGGTGTTATGTAAAAATTGGCAAAGTAATTGTGAATAGTAAAATTTGTTAGAAAGGAAAGTATTCCTTTCTAACTTAAAAAAAAAGTCATGAAAATATTATTTTTTACACTTATAACAATACCATTTCTAATTGCTTGTTCAAAACCAGAATATAAAAATGAACATAAAATAAACTACAAGACTATTAAAAATTTATCTTGTCAAAATCTAAAAGCAACAGGAATATTACAACTAGATACCCTAAAATTAGATGGGAAAGAATCTTCAATGGAAGGGGAGTTTTTCATTTATAATGATAAAATTGGATTCTCAGACAGAACCCTTAGTTCTATTCTGTTTTACGATAACCAAGGACATTATATAACCTCAAAATTAAGCCAAGGAAGAGGCCCAAATGAAGTGTTAGGAATCGACCAAATAACTCCTATTACAAACAACAGATTTTTCATAATGGATGAGCAATGGAATTTATTCCTTTTAGACTCTTGTTTTAGAAAAATCAATCAATATCGGATAAACTGGAATTCACAAAAATCATTAAAACAACTTTTAAAAAACCCTCAACCCGAAGATACTGGATTGTATGAGGTTGAGTACACAAAAAACAGACTTCGCCAATGGGGAGAAAATTATCTATTATTCCCAGTTAGTTCAGACACAAAATATATAAATGGTTATGAAGGTAAGAACACTGGATTATATTATAGTGAAAATTTAACTATGGCTTTATTATCCATAGATAGTGGAAAAGTTGAAAAACTAATTTGCAACTACCCTCTAATATACCAAAAACAAAAAAATCTTGTTAATTTCAAGTTTTCATTATTTGACACCTATGAAAAAAGATTTCTCTATTCTTATGAAGCAGATTCTCTTATATATTGTATGAATTTAGGCGATACAACAATTACTTCTTTTGGAATTGCAGGAAAAGACATGAATCAAAATTATAAGCAATATTTTACTTTAAATGATGCTTCACATAATTTTTCCAAGGATAGAAATAAATTCGGTTATTATCACTCAATAGTAATAGACCCACATCATGATCTAGTCTTTAGAACTTATAGAAAAGGGGAACATTCTCCTTATGATGGATTACAGGTTTACCAACAAAACTGTTTAATTGCAGATTATCAAACTCCTAAAAATTTCACATTCCTAGGATACATATCTCCTTGGTTTTATGCTTCAGGTCCATTGGATTATGATAACGAGCAAATGATTATTTACCGTTTCAATTTAAATGATTTATGAAATCAATTTTTTTATTCACAATTCTTCTGTGTACATTGGGAAATAATCTCATTTGTTTTGGGTCGAATACAAGTCCAATATCCATAAACATAAGAGTAATAGATTCTCAAAAGCAAAGGCTTCCTGGAGTATATTTATTACAAAATAGTACAAAATACTTACTTGAGACAACCAATGAGGACGGTGAGTGCATAATCAATATAGAAAATTTTAATTCTAAAGATTCTGTTCAATTACAAGCACTAGGCTATTATTCAGTTCTTATACCTATTTCCGAACTTTTGCATGACACAACAATTACACTTCAAGAAAAACAATATTTATTAACCGAAGCCAATGTAAAAGGAATTCATCCAACTAAAATTTTAAAAAAAGCAGCTAGTTATCTGAAATCTCATCCAACAGGCCATACATATTCTATATATGGTAGAGGGCTGTATATGAAAATTACAGAATGTAAAAATAAAGCAGTAGAATTACGAAAAGAATATGGTTATTTTTTTACTACCGGAAATACAAAAGCGAAAGGTAAATGGGATTTGAATTACAAATTTTCATTCGTACCTGAATACACGGCCAGAAGTTATAATTTAGAACCTAACGGTTCTGATACACTACATCATATCGCAATAAATGGTTCAGTTATAAACTACGACGCTGGTGTCCAAAAAATATTTACATTAATTAGAGCAACATTAAAATTCGGTCCTTTATTCTTTCAAAATTCCAGTTACAATTACCACTTGATCGAATATGAAAATGAAAATTACGTTTTTTCTTTTCAAACAAAAAAAGATGCATTTCCCTCCAATACACGTATTTTTTGTAATGGGACACTCACAATTTGTCAAGGACGTTTAAAAAAAATACAGTTTGATAATATTGAATACAATTTAATATTATTGACAAATCTAAAAAGGGCAAATCCCCCCTTTCTCACTCAAGCAGAAATCAGCATTGAATATGATGCTAACAATTATCCTTATATAGCATCTTGTTTACAAAAAACAATATGGAAACATAACATGAGTAATAAATTTGTCGCCATCGAAAAACCGTCAAGACGTAATCCTGCGAAAAATTGTTTACAAGAAAAAGAAGCATTTGTATGTCAAACATACAAACCAATAACTTTCCATACCAACAAACAATTCGAAAATATAATAAAATATGCAGCAATAAATCCATGTGGCAAATACAATTCTGAAATATTTCAACATCTACCAGAACCTATCCCAACGCAAAAAGCCATTCAAGAACTTAATTGCTATATGGACATTGAGCAACAATTCAATGATCATAGTAGCAAACCCTATTATCCTGAACAATATATTTTGGAATACCTTCATAATAGTAGTGATACACAATTTTTACAAAGGATTCAACACGCACAAAAGAAAATTTTTAATTTATTAAACGATAATTGAATCATGAAATTAAAATATTTTAAAATATTCCTTTTTTTTCTTTGTATTTCATGTGGTTATACAAATAAAGAAATATCTCAAATAGTAAAAGAATGGCAAAATAAAGAAATTATTTTTCCATATTCACTCCAATCAAAAATCATGGGTAAAGATACTGCATGTAATTATTTACTCAACAAGAAATATAAAATTCTTTTATATGTTGATTCCACAGCATGTACAGAATGTAAACTCCAGTTATACGAATGGTATAAATTAATTAAAGAAAGTCAAAAATATACCGATAGTTTATCGTTTATCTTTGTTGTGCAAACTCCTAATCCCAAAAAAATTGATATCATATGTAAAAAAAATAAATTCGATTACCCTATATTTTATGACAGCAAAAATAATATCAATAAAATCAACAATTTTCCAGAGCAAATAGAATATCAAACATTTTTACTTAATCAAGATAATCGGGTCTTAATTATTGGAAACCCAATAAAAAATGAAAAACTTTGGAATCTATATTTAAGAACAATAAATAATTCTGCCAAATAACTATTACTAGCCTACATAACAAAGAAATGATCGTCTTTACCAAGATACTTTTTGGAATTGGAATGAAAATTTAATAAAAAGGTATAAAATACTGGAGCCTGTTGATTTATATTGTATCTCAAATGATGCGAAAGTATTTTACGGTTAAAGGCACGCGAAGATAATTTTCAAATCCTCAAAGCTTATTTAGACAATTAAATCGCATGATAACCGATTAAAAACAATAGCTTTCATTTGGAAACGTAAAAAAACTTTTTTTTGTTTATATTTGAAATGAAAAACATAAAGGATAAAAGAATATGCCAATCAAAAGTTGGAGAACAGGCTGGATTTTCGGATGTTGCTTATTTATATGGATAAGCTGTAATCGGACAGGAAACGATAATCCCCGTCTGGAAAAAGCATTGAGTCTAAGCGGCTCTAACCGCCAGGAACTGGAAAAGGTATTACATCATTTCTCTCAAAATCCATCGGATAGTCTGTACTTAAAAGCTGCAATTTTCCTGATTGAAAACATGCCCGGTCATTGGAGCCCCTCACCGAAAGACTTTCAATCTTATTTAAAACGGCTGGATACGCTGAAAAATCTGTCACCTCTCACCCGGAAAATACTTTTGACTTATCCGGCAGAACATCCTGGTTTGTGTCCCGATTTTACACCGGTTGAGGATATCAAACAGATAAAAGCCGACTTTTTAATCCGGCATATTCGAGCCGTTTTTGCCTTAAAGACTTCCTGCCCCTGGCTCGCTCATATCGATTTCGAAACTTTTTGTGAATATCTTCTGCCTTACCGGATCGGCCGTGAAATGCCCGAAGAACTGAGCACACTCCTATTGGATTCCACCTTCTGGCAAAGCATCGAATATGCCAAATGTTACTACGACGATTGCCGGCATTCCATCCAGGCCCTTAATCAATATCTGGCAAAACAGAATTTTTCTTCCTTTCCTCCACAAAACGACAAGGAACTCTACAATCTGCTAATGTTGGACCCGAACAATACAAAAGCCTCTTTGATACAATACAGGGTTGCCGGTATTCCGGCTGCAACCGACTTTTCAGCTATCCAGCGACGCCAGGATAAAGTCACTTATTGGCTTTACACCCAAGACCCGCGGATCAATCATATCAATACGAGTTCTATAGCCAATTTACGAATCGGTAAAATCTACCGGCAAACCTTTTCCTCAAATCCCCTGCCGGAGACCAAGGAATATGTCCCTCCTTTTTTTAAGGATCCTTTCAATAAAGATGTTACCGATCTTTATCTGCATACGGCAGACATCAGTATCGATATTCCGGTAACCGTCCATACTGAGTATGCTTATCTGGCAGTTTACGATGATGTAACCTGGCAGCCTGTAGCCTATAGCCCTATCCAAAAGGGAAAGGGATATTTCAACAAACTGGGACGAAATTGTATCTATTTACCGGTATATTATCCCGATAACCGGATACAAGCTTTCGCCCCACCGTTTATACTGAACAATAACGGCCAAATTACACCGTTCCGAACTGATAAAACTCATTTGAAAGCTCTGCATATCAGGAGGTTACAACCCTATTCCGCCGAAACCGATTATATGGGATATTACCTGAAGAATGCCCGTATCGAATGCGCAGACGACAGTGCTTTTCTCCACGCTGACACCGTATTTACCATCCAGGAATCACCTTATTATTACCAGGATACCATACGCCCCGACAAGCATTATAAAAAACGCTATTGGCGGATCAGTCCACAGTTCGGAATTTCGAATCTCGCCGAACTCCATTTCTATGACTCTTCAGGCGAAGCACTTCATGGCGTTCCTATCGGTCCGGACACGACCTTCTATCGTAATCTGACCGACCACGACCCCGCTAGCAATAAGGCCATCCGGAAATGGTTCGGCTATGATTTCGGCCATCCGGTATCCGTTTCGGAGATCGTTTATCTGAACTTCAACGACGGCGAGAACATTTGTGTCGGTCACGAATACGAGCTATGTTATTTTGACGAAGGCCAATGGCAAACAGCAGGAGTAACAACCGCTACCGACCATGTCATCGAATTCAATCGAGTCCCCTCATCAGCCCTTTTTCAGGTAAAAGACAGAACCCGAAACAGAAACGGTAGCCTGTTTACTTATGAAAATGGAAAAATCAGATTTTGGTAAAACCGAACGATATGAAAAAAAAGACAATTATACTTCTCTGGTTAGTGACCGCCTATAGCTGCAGCAACTATTCTTCCCGTCTGAAAGCAGTACTGGATTACAGCGGTACGAACAGGGCAGAACTGGAAAAAGTACTCGACCATTATTCTCAAGATCCTGCCGACAGCCTGAAACTGAAAGCAAGTATCTTTCTGATCGAGAATATGCCCGGTCATTATACCTTCGGCGGCCCATACATGAAATCCTATAACGAGCAACTCGGTTTACTCAAAAATTGTCCCTATTATGAAAAAAAAATCATCCAAATGGTCCCCTTCGATCATATCGGCTATAGGCAACAACTGGATATACAAGAAGATGTCAAATACATAAAAGCCGATTTTCTGATCCATCAAATCGAACTCGCTTTTAACCAATGGCAAACCCGGCCCTGGAATGAAGGTGTCGATTTCGAAAATTTCAAGGAATATCTCCTGCCTTACCGGGTTGAAAACGAACCGCTCGATTATTGGCGCGATTCAATCTCTCCTCTGCAAAAGAACCTGGAAACCTACTCGACTTATTACGATAATTTTCGTCACTCGATCTCTCAAATCGAAAACAGATTTCGCACTTTTCTATTCATGTTAGACAAAAAAATCCCGGAACCCGATTTAAAGAATTTTAAATCAGACTGCATCCCGACCAGTAAAGCCAATTTGTTTGTATTACGGATACTGGGCGTACCGTCTGCAATCGATTTTATTCCCCATTTCGCAAATCGAAACGGTCGTCACTATTGGGCTACCGCTATCGATCCCCGAATCAACTCCACCCAGGTATATCAGGTGGGAATCTATAAAGCACCCAAAATTTACCGACGGACCTATTCACATAATCCGACAGCTAAACCGGGGAAAAGAGAATATGTTCCCTATTTTTTTCTCGATCCCTTCAATAAAGACGTCACAGACCTTTATATCCCCACTTCCGAAATCAGATTGTCAGCCCCGGGGATCAGGAATATTCGACACGGTTATCTCGCTATTTTCAACGATTTAAGCTGGCAGCCCATTGCCTGCAGCAAACCCGCCGGACAGGAGATTATCTTTCCCAAAATGGGAAAAGATATTGTCTACCTGCCGGTTCATTATACAAACAAAAAAGAAATGGTCCCCTTTGCTCCTCCTCTCATATTATACTCCGACGGAACTGTGCATCCGATTATTGCCAACAAAGACTCTTTACAGTATATGAAGCTCGTCAGGAAATATCCTAACAGAGGAGAAAGCGACTATTGGTACTCCGCTTTTATCGATTCACATTTCGAAGCCGCCGACAATCCGGATTTCAAATCCCCTCATTCCATCTGCACGATCCGCCACAAGCCCGATTATCGCTATCAATTTATTCCGATCGATACCACTTTGTCTTACAGGTACTGGCGATTCGTAGCCAATGAGGCCTGGAGGGCCCATCTGTCGGACCTTCGCTTTTACGATAAGCACAAGCAAGAAATAAAAGGAAAAATCATCGGAATGGATTCGACTAAAACAAACGAACTCTTCGATCCGGACCCGCTCAGTATGTGTATGATTCCGGAATGGGTGGGCATGGATTTCGGTAAACCTGTGGCCTTATCACAAATCCGGTATCTCCCGCGGAATGATGCCAATGGGATTTTCCCTGATAATCAATATGAATTATTTTATTATGATTTCCCCCAAGGATGGATTTCTATGGGCATAAAAACAGCTACCGGCACTTACATCGAATACGACGACGTCCCCAGCAACGGATTATATTGGTTGCGCAACCATACCCTGGGACAGGAAGAACGGATTTTTACGTGGGAAAACGGAAAAGCACACTTTTGGTGATTTAAGGTGGAGGATACTGGATTTATTGCATTAAAATATTTTTAATCCCGGAGGAAGGACCTCTTCTTTACGGACTAAAAACACAGAAGGAAAACTTTAAAATCCTAAACGCTCATTTAATTTCACAAAAATAAAATTCGCGTCAATTCCCGCTTTAGCAAAATCCACAGGAAATCTGCGGTTAAAGATTGTTAAACCCTCACCGATTAGTCGCTTCCTGATTATATTTGTTACACGATAATACTTCGTGTCGAACAAAAGGTTACTAAAAAGGTGCAATATGGATGTTGTGGTTGAAAATCTGACAAAGTCTTTCGGCTATCAGAAAGCAGTAGACTCTGTGAGCTTCGAAGTCAAAAAAGGAGAGATTCTGGGATTTCTGGGACCGAACGGTGCCGGTAAAACCACCACCCTGAAGATCATGTCGTGCTTTCTATTTCCGGATTATGGAAACATCCGTATCGGTAAATATTCCATCCATAAAAACCCCTATAAAATTAAACAAATCATCGGTTATCTACCCGAACACAATCCACTCTATGAAGAGATGAATGTGATCGATTTTCTGGATTTCATCGCCCGGGTACACAATATTCCCAAATATAAGATCATCCCCAAAGTCATGGACATGATCCGGATGTGTGGCCTGGACAATGAAAAACACAAAACCATCCGGGAGTTATCCAAAGGCTATCGCCAGCGGGTAGGATTGGCCCAGGCGTTGATCCATGATCCGGAGGTATTGCTACTCGACGAACCGACCACCGGACTCGATCCGAATCAGATCGTCGAAATCAGGGAACTGATCAAAAATATCGGCAGGGAAAAAACGGTGATCATGAGTTCACATATCCTGGCAGAGATCGAAGCGACCTGTGACCGGGTGCTGATCATCAATAAAGGAAAAATCGTCGCTGACGGAACTTCTGCCGAACTGCGCAACAAATCCGATAAAGGCAAGCTACTGAAGATTTGTATTCAGGGCGGAGAAGACGAAGATATCTACAACGAACTGGCATTGATTCCGGAACTGGAAAACATCATTTCCTCCACTCCGCATCATTTTGAGATCCAATGTGAGCGAGCTACTGAAATTGAGAAAAAGATTTTCGATATTTGTTGCCAAAATAACTGGTATATCAGCGAAATGACTCCCGTGGAAACTCGTCTGGAAGATATCTTCCGCCAGGTAACTAAAAATTAAAATGGTTATGAATACGGTTAAAATACTCGTTCATAAAGAATTAGCCACAACATTCAATTCATGGAGTATCTATATCGGGTATACCCTGTTTTTCTGTGTTTGCGGATTTTTTTCATGGCTTTCCAGTAATAATCTTTTATACATCGGACAGGCCAATATGATGCAGGTATTCGGTATTATCAATTGGACACAGTTTTTTCTGATTCCAGCCCTCACCATGAAAAGTATTGCCGACGAAAAAAGAAACGGAACGATCGAATTAATGCTGACCAAGCCTATAAAAACAGCCGACCTGCTTTGTAGTAAATTCTTTTCCAATTTAATTATCACGACACTGGCCTTGGCCCTGACACTACCCTATTATATTACGCTCTCTTTCTTAGGAGAGGTGGATCATGGAGCAGTCCTTTTAGGCTATCTGGGCCTGATCGAGATGAGTGCATGTTATATCTGTATCGGCATCTTCTCCTCTTCCTTGTCCCGTACTGCCGTATCGGCTTTTTTCATCAGCCTCGGTATCGGTTTGTGTTTCCAATTTTTATTCGGCATGTTTGCTGAACAGATCGGGACCGGCATTTTTGCAGATCTATTCAGTTATCTCTCTATGGAAGAACATTTTGATTCGTTGTCAAGAGGCATACTGGATTCCCGGGATATTATTTATTTCGGATCGGTCATCACGGTTTTTCTGGCTTTATCGAAGTTTTTCATATGTAAGAGCCGATTTTAATATTTCAATCTTTACAATGTCACGATCTGTATGAAGAAAATTATAAAAGATATTATATCCATTCTCACAGTAATATTACTCGTGAATATTTTCTCTTTTTTCATTTTTTTCCGTTGGGATTTTACCAAAACCAAACGTTATTCCCTGAGTAAAGTCAGCAAGACCAGTATCCGTAATAACGTCGAACCCATTGTTGTCGATTTTTATGTCACCGAAGATCTGCCCCAGGATACGAAAAAACTGGTAAAAGAATTCCGTTCATTGCTGAAGGAATATAAATCTCTCAGTAATGTCAGTTTTACGATAAACACCATTTACCCGGATAACACAGAAAAGGAATTTAAAGCGACCCAGGAAGGAATTATCCCGTCATTCAACGAGATCCGGGAAAGGGATCTGGAGAAAATCCAGAAAATTTATTGCGGAGCTGTATTTCATATCGGCAACAACAAGACCGTACTCCCCAACATTTCATTCAATACACCCATTGAATATGAAATTACCCGGATGTTGAAACAAGCCTCCGATACCATCAAACCCCGGATCGGTTTTGTTCGCGGACACGGCGAAACGACCCTTAACTTAATGTCGGAACTGGTCGACGAACTATCTCATCTGACGGACATTACGGTTGTAGATCTGAATCTGAACACTTATGAAGATTGTAATGTACTCTGCCTGATCAATCCCAAAGACAACTTTTCCCCCTATGAAATCGCCCAACTGGAAAAATTTCTTTCCAAAGGCGGACGGCTTTTCATCGCTTTGAATCATGCAATCGGACTGTTGGATCATCCGAACAATGGATACATCAATTCCACAGGCGTGGAAGATATGCTCGAGAAAAAAGGACTGAAAATCAGGAACGACTTTATCATCGACAATAATTGCGGGGTATGTAATTTCGAACAACAATACGGTTATCTGAAATTCCAGCGTAGTGTCAGTTTCCCGTATTGCCCGGTGATCACCAATTTCAGCAAGCATACGATTACTTACGGCCTACGGTCCATGCTACTCATGTTTGCCAGCAGTATAGAACAGATCAAAACCCCGACGCCTTATATTTTCACTCCTCTGGCACAAAGTTCCTCCATTTCGGGAGTGCAGCAAGCTCCGGTATGTTTCGATCTGGAAAAGCAATGGACCCAGCGCGATTTCAACCGTCCGCACAATATCGTCGCAGCCTTACTGACGAACGACGATAACAACAGTGCCATCGTCACCATCACCGATGCCGATTTCCTGATCAACCAGTCGGCTATCGACGGCCATACGGACAACATCACTTTTGCTTTAAATTCTATCGAATGGCTGGCAGACAATTCCGGGCTGATTCAGTTGCGAAATAAATTCACCACCTTCCCGGTACTGGAACCTGTCGGAGACACCACCCGGGAAGTGTTGAAGTACATCAATTTCCTTTTACCGATCCTGATTATTCTGGGAATCGCCTTTTACCGATACAAACGTAACCTGAGAAAACGGGAGGACCGTTCTCATCCAGGTTATATCGATTAATGAAGTTTCAACAGTCCGATGATTTTATTATAAAGAGCGTCACTCACCGGAGTTAAAGGTAAACGCAGGGTATTTTGACGAATAATGCCGGCAGCATGTAAAGCAGCCTTTATGCCTGCCGGATTTCCTTCTTCAAATAAAGCTTTACAAAGTTCGGCCCTGTCCAAATGGATGCGACGGGCAGTCGGATAATCTCCCTGCAACGCACTTTTCACCAGACAGGCATAATCGCTCGGAAGTACATTGGCAATCACCGAGATCACGCCTTCGAATCCCAGTGACATCAGAGGCAACAACAGTGCATCTTCACCGGACAAAGCAGCGAAATCGGCCCGTTTGGATTTTAGAATAGCCGTAGCCTGATCGAAACGGCCGGAAGCTTCCTTCACAGCGATAATGTTGGGACAATCGTGTGACAAAGCCGCTACAGTCGCAGCTTCCATATTCACCCCACTCCTCCCCGGAACATTGTATAAACACAAAGGCAGCGGCGAAGCAGCGGCAATCGCTTTAAAATGTTCGTAAAGCCCCCTTTGAGTCGGTTTGTTATAACAAGGAGTTATGCTCAGTATACCCTGACAAGCTTTCAACCAGGTGGCCGTTTGAAGTTCACGGATCACCTCCGCCGTATTATTCCCTCCGATACCGGCAATCACGGGAAGACGCCCCTGATTGGCTTCGAGAATCGTATGTACCACCACCGCTCTTTCGTCGGCCGATAAAGTCGCAGTCTCTGCCGTAGTTCCCAATGCCACCAAAAAATCCACCCCACCGTCGATGACATAATTCACCAGACGGTACAGAGATTCCCGGTCTATTCGTTGCTGTTCGTCGAATGGAGTAACCAAGGCCACTCCTGTACCGATAAGTCTGTCCATGTTAGTATTTGTTTATCCCCGATAATATTACGTTCAATTTATTTACAAGGCCGAAAGGTTCGGTCACTTCGTCGATCACAATATCGGCCACTCCTCCCTCCTTTTTCATCCCTACAATACAAGAAGCCTGAGTATGTTGTAATACAAATTTGATTAATGCAGTTGTTTCCTTATTCAGATCGATAAACAAATCATATTTACAGCCCAGCATAGCGATCAAACGCCCGTTCCGTATCTTGCCACCGAATCCTAAATCAGCATTCCGTACCGCCACCAAATCATCCGTTTCCAGCATCTCGATCCCATCCGGAATAAAACACAGTTTATCCATTTTCACCCCGGCAAAATCGGATTCCAATTTCCGGAACCATTTGTTCTGATCGGTATCGGCACTCCAAAACACCAGACAAGTTTTTATCTCCCTCTTCTCCTTATACTCTACCTCCCTGGTACTGTTCCCGACACGCTTATTCAGTGAATCTTCCTTCAGACGATGAAGGAGATTGTTCAAAATCTTTTTCATACTTCTAATATTCTCAGACAAAAATAGTAATAAAATAATGATTCCCCCTGCTTTGTTATATCTTCTACAAAAAATCACTTTGTCATAAAAAAAACAACAAAAAGCTTGCACAGTATTATTTTTGTACATATCTTTGCACCGCTTTAGAGATAAGACACGGACTCGTAGCTTAATGGATAGAGCACTTGGTTACGGCCCAAGAGGTTGTGGGTTCGACTCCCGCCGAGTTCACCAGTTCAAAAAGCAAAAAATTAAACTCCTGAAAATTAAAATTTTCGGGAGTTTTTTATAGACTCCCAGGGACGGGGCAGTGGGTTACTTTTTCCCTTGTCAGAATTAATTAATTCCTTACCTTTCCTCTGATATTTCTTATCGGAGGGTTATTGTACCGATAAATAAAACGATTTCTACAGGTAATTTATCACATTATAAAACTACAATATAACGAAAAAAAATTATCTTTGAAGACTAACGAAATGCTGTGCCATGAAGAATCTTCTTTTTTCGGTTTTCTTTTTAATGTTAAGTTCTGCGCTATGGGCTTTTCAACCGGAAATGAAAACAATTACCCTAAATGATGGAGAAAAGGTATTGACCCGCCTGTGTCTTCCGGAAGGGCCGGTAAAAACAATCGTGTTTGCCATTCACGGGACAGGGCCGAATACTTATTTGAATAAACGGTCCGGATTCAACTTTTATGATGTTATGGCCGAAGGGTTCTGTTCTCAAGGAGTTGCTTTTTTCTCTTACAACCGGCGTGGCGTAGAGGTTGGCGACACAGCGGAGAAGGAATCCTGATTATGGTAAATTCCATTTTCGATAAGGATGGAGACAAAAGCGTCAGTCGCGAAGAATATGAATCTTCGGATAAAGTGGTGGCTGCCTACAGAAAATATCTATTCCAGGATTTACCGTTCGATACGGTAGATATCGTAAAAGACGGCCGAATCGACATCAAAGATATCGCACCTGCCAGACTGGCTTTTCATGACACCTTAATGCAACATATAACAGCCAAAGACGATGCCTGGATTTCTAATCATTATTTCAGAATAACCACAGCCTGGTGCAGGGAATGTTTTGCTTTGGAAGCCAATAAAACCAGATTAGTAAGGGTAAATATCCCCATTCATATTTTTCATGGAACAACAGATGCCCACGTGCCTATCGAAGGAGTCTACGATTTAGCCTCCCGGTTTAAAGTGTGCGGCAAAGATAATCTAACCTTACATATTTTTGAAAATCATAATCACGATCTGAATTTTCAAGATTGGTTAACTCAAAAAAAGTATTCTGCAGGCTTAAAGGAACTGTTCGAATGTGCCGGTAAATACTGAACCGGATTTATAATATACCGGGTTCAAATCCGCTTGTCGGGAATTTTCACTTCTTTCCAGATGGTCATGAATTTTTGAAAAACATATTCTATCCATACCATAAAAATGCCTATACCAGCCCCGACGGCCGCTTCACTAAAACGCAGAAGTCCGTTTTCCCAAGGGGGGAGATCGGGATACTCGTCGGAAATAATCAAAATCACGGTTAAAGTAATCGTCGCCATTTTCCCATTATCGGGTACATTCAAAAGCATACAAATCAATTCCAGAATAAATACCGCAATAATCAACCCACCGACAGAGAAGGAATAAAGTAAGAGATAAATCCAGGCAATAAGCGCCCCGATAAAAGTCCCCAATACCCGGAGCCAGGCATTATGAAGCGAATTTTTCAAATCTCTCTCCTGTAAGACAACGATAGCAGAAGTACAAGCCAAAATAGCGCCGATAAATCCCGATTCCTGATGAAAACGTCCGGTGACATACGAACCGAAAAAATAAGCCAACAATACTGCCATACACTTGACAAAAGCAGTCTCAGGGTGAACACGCCGGATAATTTGCAAGATCTTCATATATTTCAGATTACTCCTTAAAATACGAATAAATCCCGAATCAGTTATAAAAAAGTAAGATTCAGCTCTGTTTTTTTCGGTAATCGATAGGAGAAAAGCCCGATTTCCGTTTAAAAAACTTACCAAAAGCCGACTGATCCGAAAAATGCAACTCAGCAGTAATCTCCTGAATCGATAAGGGAGAATGTTTTAAAAGATTACGGGCTTCACTGAAAAGCATTTCAAAAATAAAATCACAAACGCTCTGTCCGGTAATCCGTTTCACGATAAGGGTCAGGTAGTGGGCAGAAAGATTCAGTTTTGTGGCATAAAATTCCACTTTATGTTCTTTGCGGTAATGTCTGACCAAAAGCTCAATAAAAGCTTTGATCACACTTTCATACCGATTCAGATTACCTTCCCCCTTAAATTCCTCCTTCCGATCGATAATATTGCTAAAATCCAGGTAGAAAGCAAAGAGCGAGTTGAGAATCACCTCTTTATAATACAGGTGTCCGGGCTGACCGATGACTTTCCCGACAGCAAGCATTCTATCTCTGATCAAAATAGAATCCTCTTCATTCAAACCAACCATAGGCGTATTATACAATTTCACACCATACCTAATCCGTCGGTAAATCATATCCGTCGAATCCATTTCATCCATAAATTCTTTACTGACCAGCAGGCACAAACCACTGAAATCGGGACTACAGTCCCTGAAATGAAATAAATGTGAAGCAGAAAGCAAAACGGCCGTGTTGGCCTGAATGAAATAAGAACGGTAATTTATATTCAACTGTGCTGTTCCAGATAAAACTAATATAATCGTAGCGGCATTTAGAAAAACCGGTGCCGACAACTGACGCTCGACCAGGTTACAATCCAGGACAAGACTATTTATCCTTGTCCTAATATCGTTTGCAAGATAGGGTAAAGACAAGAGTTCTCCTATATTTTTTATATGGACCGAATTTTTCACCATCGCCTGAAATAACTCCTTACAAAAATAAATAAAAAGTAGTCTATGTCCAAATAAAACCAATTTTGTGCATTTTTAAATTTCCCGCAATCTCTGTTTTTTACGAGTTTTGCACCCGATTTTCCGAATGGATTTCCAATAATCAAATCGATACGATATATGAAAAAAAACAAATTCGTTTTACTTGTTTTTCTATTTGTTCAGACATCGGGCCTCATTATGGCTCAAAACCGGCAATACCGAAAACTAAGTATAGAAGAAATGTTCGGACTGGCGGATAAAAACAGTCGTAGTATCCGGACCTTCGATATGGCAGTACAAGAAGCCGGACAAGCGGTAAAAGTAGCTAAAAATGCCCAGCTTCCCTCGCTCGATGTTTCCTTGTCAGCCAGCTATCTTGGAGACGGTTGGTTGGCCGACCGTAATTTCTCGGACGGAGAAAATGCACCGATGCCACACTTCGGGAATAATTTCGCCCTGGAAGCCTCACAAGTCGTTTATGCAGGCGGGGCTATTTCACACAGTATCGCACTGGCTGAATTACAACATCAACTGGCCCAATTAGACAAAGAAAAGAACAAACAGGATATCCGTTTTTTACTGGTCCTTTCTGGCGTATCATTTCCATCAGTGCCGCAGCATCGGTGCAAGTGTCGCAGTGTATTCCTTCTTGGGAATACATCTCTTTCAGCATCAGAAGTAATACCTCATCATTGTCAATGGCGACAACATCATGGAATTTATTGTTATGATAAACAGGTGTATTGCTTGTATATCCAAGCTGTTCTTCAGCTTCCTGCATAGAAATTTCAACTGTGAAACGACTGCCTTTCCCTTTCTTGCTGTCTAAACGGATTGTTCCGCCAAGCATCGACACAATATTACGCATTATGGCAAGCCCAAGCCCGAAACCCTCCTTTGCGGCGGCATTTGATAGACGTTCAAACGCACCGAACGCTTGTTTCTGTTCCTCTTCTGTCATGCCTGTACCTGTATCTTCAACGACCAGTGTCAGAACTCCATTATCATATTCAGTAATCAAAGAAACACCGCCTTCTTCTGTGAACTTGACAGCGTTTGACAGCAGGTTATTCCCGATTTGTATTATTCGCTCTTTGTCGGTCAATACAATGGCATCGTGTCCAGTCTTCACGGACAAGGACAGCCCTTTGTTCACGGCAACAGGCATGAACTCCGTTTCAAGTGTGTGCGTGATTGCTGAAATCCGGCAGGGTGACAGACGGGGCTGTTCCTTGCCGTTGTCCAGGCGGAAGAAGTCAAGCAAAGTGTTAAGCATATCCCGCATACGGTCGGAGGATTGCAGTATGTTTTGGATATACTGCCCGGACTTATCCTCACACTGTTCTTTCCGTATCAGTCCGGCATAGCCTGTTATTGCTGTCAGCGGTGTGCGCAGTTCATGGGTGATAGTATGTACCGCCTTCTTCCTTGACGTTATCAGTGCCTCGTTCCGTTGTACGGATTGTTCCAGTTGCCTTATCAAATCAGTTGTCTTGTGCTTGTATTGTTTAATGCTTTTTGCATCACGATGTATGATGATGTAGGAAATTAACAACAATAGAAGAACGAATCCCATTAAACCGCCTACTTGCATAAATGACTTTTCACGCATGGCAACTATTTCGTTTTCCCGGCTTTGCAGTTCGGTTTGTACCTTTTCTTCTATTTGGCAAATCAATTCTTGCAGTTGTCTGTTAAGTTCTGCATTACGAGCTGCAAGGCTGTCGGCTTGTTCCGACAATTGGCGATCCTGCACTTTCTGTTCGCTGATTACGTTTCTATTGACCGAATGAAGGATAGTGGTTGATACTGCTGGAGTTACTTCCTTTTTTTTGCCGAATATGCCTAAGAAACCTTTTCGTTTTGGCTTTTTGGACTGTTCCTGCACACTTTTCTGTACAATAACCGGAATTTGATTGGCTATCTTCTTGTTAATAGATTGTTGTTCATCCATTAACCGGACTATCTGGAACATCTGTCGTTCCTTATCCTCTAAAAGACTGCGCACACTATCGATGCGCTCTGCTGGATAGGTGGCCTTGAAACGGCAGAGCATACTGTCCATTGCCATACGCCGTGCATGGTAATGCTCGATATCTTTATCGTTCCATTCCAGTATTGTTTCACCCAATAGAGAAAATTTTATCATTTGAATATTGATATTGTTTATTTCTTTTCGGAGCTCGTCTATTTTTTTATTGCCAAGTTCTAATGCTTCTATCTCCTGCCATTCATAGAGGCTATTATATGCCATACATCCGATAAGAATGGAGATAAGTATATATCCCAACCGTATTGCCTTATAGAAATTTCCTGACCGCTCCATTATTTTAATGACATTGATTTTTGGAACATGAATAAAAGTTTATCTTTTTCGTTCATGCGGATATTATCAGAATAACCGTCTTTTGTTATTTGATACCCACATGGCTTAACCATAAAAATGCCTAAGCCCTTAGTGTACGAACTTACTTCTGAGGCATAGTCTTTACTTGTATTTAATGGAACTTTCCCTTTAATATGACACCACTCATTATTACAACTGATGTCTTCAATCTCAGACATCAGTTTTTGCAAATCTGTAATAGCTTTGGAACTCGCTACTTGGGGTATCTGCAACTCAAAACAGAGCATCGGTTCGAGAATGTCCACACCTGACTGTTGCAAAGCCAGCCTGAAGAC